>X287_Common_Brushtail__coassemble_3_pt1 | contig 73062 bp, 70 predicted proteins | sample X287_Common_Brushtail__metabat2_low_PE_009 | metagenome-assembled genome bin X287_Common_Brushtail
CCTGCGTTTAACAGACCTCTCGGAGAGACAGACTGCGTAGGCTGCGGACAGAGCCGTGTAGTATGTCCGACAGGCGCGCTCTCAGTTCGTACGAATGTCACGAACGTATGGGATGCCATAGCTGACCCAAATGTCAGAGTAGTCGTACAGATTGCTCCTGCCGTAAGACTGGCAGTCGGAGACAAATTTGGCATACCAAAGGGTACCAATACCATGGGCAAGCTGGTTGCTGCCATGCGTATCATGGGATTTGACAAGATATATGATACAAATTTTGGCGCAGATCTGACTGTTACAGAGGAGTCAAAGGAGCTGGCAGAAAGACTCGAGAAAAATGAAAATCTGCCTTTATTTACCTCATGCTGTCCGGGCTGGGTCAAATTCTGCGAGACCAAATATCCGGAATTTGCAGGAAATATATCCACATGCCGCTCACCACAGGGCATGTTTAGTGCGGTAGCAAAGGAATATTTCAAGGAAGATGATGAAAAAGAGGGCAAGAAAACAGTTGTCGTATCAGTTATGCCTTGTACAGCAAAGAAGGGCGAAATACTGCGCCCGGATAATTTCACGGATGGCAGACAGGATACAGACTGGGTACTTACCACTATAGAGATTATCAGAATGATAAGACAGGCAGGTATCAAGTTTGAAGACTTGGACGGAGAAGCTCCAGATATGCCATTTGGCATGGCATCAGGCGCAGCATCCATATTTGGCGTGACAGGAGGAGTAACGGAGGCGGTGCTCCGTCATCTGTCAGCAAACAAGGGCTATCAGACGATTTCCCAGATTAGCTTTTCGGGAGTCAGAGGAGATGTTGGCATAAAGGAAGCAACCTTCCAGCTCGGCGACAGAGACCTCCACATAGCAGTAGTAAATGGTCTGGCAAATGCTGCCAGGATACTCGATGGCATAAAAGCCGGAGAGCTGCATTATGACTTCGTAGAGGTAATGGCATGCAGGAGAGGCTGCATAGCCGGAGGCGGTCAGCCGCTTCCTATAGGAGCCAGAACCAGGGCAAGCAGGGCTGAAGGCATATATCAGGTGGATAGAGCCTCCCAGATGAGATACACTTCAGAAAATCCTATAGTGGCTCAGACCTACGAGCATATAATAGCTGGAAATGAGCATAAATTATTGCATAGAAATTTTGAAAACATATAAATTCAGTGGCTAACACTAGCCACGTAAAAAAATAACAGGAGACGGATATGAGCGAAAATATATTTAAGAATGACAGGAAACTGGGATTTGGTCTGATGAGGCTGCCTCTCATAGATCCAAATGATGCATCCTCGATAGATATTGACGAAACATCCCGGATGGTGGATGAATATATCAAGGCAGGCTTTACATATTTTGATACAGCCTGGATGTATTGCGGTTTTAATAGCGAAAATGCCGTAAAAAAAGCGCTCACGGACAGATATGACAGAGATGCATACACCCTCGCTACAAAGCTGCATGCGGGATTCTTTAATACACTGGAAGAAAGAGATGAAATATTTAATACTCAGCTAAAAAAAACAGGAGTGACATATTTCGATTATTATCTGATACATGACGTAGGCCATGGAAGGTATGAAAAATACGAAGAATTTGACTGCTTTAACTGGCTCATGGAAAAGAAGAAATCCGGTCTTGTAAAGCACATAGGATTTTCATTCCATGATAATGCAGATTTGCTTGATAAGGTACTAACCGAGCACCCTGAGATGGAATTCGTACAGCTTCAGATAAATTATCTCGATTGGGACAGCGATGCCATCCAGTCAGCCAAATGCTATGATGTGGCAGTAAAGCACGGCAAGCCGGTTATCGTTATGGAGCCTGTAAAGGGCGGTACACTCGCTAAAGTTCCGGAAACGGCCGAGCTGCTTATGAAGGGATATCATCCTGATATGTCAGTTCCGTCATGGGCGATAAGATTTGCGGCTAGTCTGCCTCAGGTAAAGATGGTACTTTCCGGTATGAGTAACATGGAGCAGCTTCAGGACAATATGAGCTACATGAAGGATTTCAAACCGCTAAATGCGGAAGAACAAAGCATCGTATCAAAGGTAACTGATATAATAAATGGAAATATAGCAATCCCATGCACAGGCTGCTCATATTGCACAGAGGGCTGCCCGAAAAAGATTGCGATACCAAAATATTTTTCATTATATAATGCAGATTTGCAGGAGGTACCGGAAAAGGGCTGGAAGCCTCAGCAGGAGTATTATGAACGTCTGACAGGCATATTTGGCAAGGCGGGCGACTGCGTAGGCTGTGGTCAGTGTGAGCAGGTATGTCCACAGCATCTGCCGATTATAAAGCATTTGAAAGAGGTAGCTGCATATTTCGGCGCATAGATTATAAAAGACTTGAGGAGAAATAGTAATGAAGGTTAGTGATACAGGATATACCAGGGAAGAACTCCTGGATATAGCAGATAAATATCTGGCTGAGGAAGGCAGAAGATGGGAATTTATCGAGGAACGCGGAGACGGTATGTATGTCTACGCTGATAATGGCGACAGATATCTCGACTTTTTTGCCGGGATAGCCGTAAGCAGTACAGGAAATTGCAACAAAAGGGTGGCAGAGGCAGTAGCGTCTCAGGCATCAAATCTGATACATGCATCAAACTATGCATATACCGTTCCGATGCTGATGCTCGCAAAGAAGGTCTGCGACATAACAGGCATGGAAAAGATAGTATTCCAAAATTCCGGTACAGAGGCAAATGAAGCCATGATAAAGATGGCGAGGAAATATGGCACTGATAATTATGGACCGGAGCATTATCATATAGTAACGGCAAAAAACAGCTTCCATGGCAGAACATATGGAGCGCTTTCTGCAACCGGTCAGCCGGATAATGCATGTCAGATGGGCTTTAAGCCTATGCTGCCGGGATTTGACTATGCCGAGTTTAACAATCTGGAGGAATTCAAGAGCAAATGCACCAAAGATACTGTAGCCATTATGGTAGAGCCCGTACAGGGCGAAGGCGGAGTATATCCTGCTACAAAGGAATTCCTGCAGGGACTCAGGGATTATTGCGATGAGACAGGTATATTGCTGCTATTTGATGAGGTACAGACAGGCTGGGGACGTACAGGCGATATTATGGCATATATGTCATATGGCGTAAAGCCGGATATGATGAGTATGGCAAAGGCTATCGGAGGTGGTATGCCGATAGGAGCCATGGTTACCTCAGCAAAGATAGCAAAAGCATTTTCTGCGGGCGCACACGGTTCTACATATGCCGCAAATCCGGTATGCTGCGCTGCAGCCCTGGCAGAAATCGATGAGATTATAGAACGTAAGCTGCCTGAAAATGCAGCTGCAAAAGGCGCGTATTTTATGGAACAGCTCAAGACCCTGCCATATGTAAAAGAGGTTCGTGGCAGAGGACTGCTCGTAGGAGTGGAATTTACGCTGGATATAGCAAATGAAGTAAAGCACGAATGCCTGGAGAGATTTATGCTGATAACCGCTGTCAGACCAAGTGTGATACGTATGGCGCCTCCGCTTATCGTAAGCAGGGAGCATTGTGACGAAGCGGTAAGGATATTAAAGGATGCGATAAATGCCGCAGCAAAGAAGGAGAACTGATATCATGGGCAGAGAAGATGAAGAGATGGGCGACATCACATTGCTCGGAAATAAAAATATAAAATATGCAGACGACTACGCGCCGGAGGTGCTCGAGACATTTGTAAACAAGCATCAGGACAACGATTATTTTGTCAAATTTAACTGCCCTGAGTTTACAAGTCTCTGTCCTATCACCGGGCAGCCGGATTTTGCTACGGTATATATATCCTATGTACCGGACGTTCGGATGGTAGAGAGCAAGTCGCTTAAATTATATCTGTTCAGCTTCAGAAATCATGGCGATTTTCATGAGGATTGTATGAATATTATCATGAAGGATTTGATTAAACTGATGGATCCCAAGTATATAGAGGTTTGGGGCAAATTTACGCCTAGAGGAGGTATATCCATCGACCCATATTGCAATTATGGCAGACCGGGCACTAGGTGGGAGCAGGTTGCATGGGACAGATTATCGCATCATGATTTATATCCTGAAAAGATAGACAACAGATAAGAGATGAAGCAGTGATGATGGATTATAAGGAAACAGTTGATTATATTTTAAACATACCCATGTTTGCTCAGAAGATTGGCACAGAAAATCTGGCCAGTCTTCTTCGGCGTTTAGGTAATCCCGAAAAAAGCGGTCATATAATACATGTTGCCGGCACAAATGGAAAGGGCTCGACCTGTAAGCTTCTGCAGACCATGCTGATTAATGCGGGATATAAGGTAGGATTATTTACATCTCCACATCTGATTTCTATAAATGAGAGAATAAGGGTAAATGATTCTATGATATCAGATGATGAATTTGCAGCCTGCTTTGATATTGTCAGATGTGAATTTACCGTACATCCGTCCTTCTTTGAAGTGATGTTTGCGATGGCGGCGGTTTATTTTCGCATGAAGGGTGTGGATTATGCGATATATGAAACGGGCATGGGAGGACTTTATGATGCGACAAATGTGCTTGCGCCTGAGCTGACCGTCATAACATCAGTGGGTCTCGACCATATGATGTATCTGGGTGACACTATCCATGATATAGCAGTACAAAAAGCGGGTATCATAAAGCAGGGCGTCCCGATATGCTATTTCAAAAGAGATGAAGAAGCCGCAGGTGTCATCGAAGAAATGGCAAAAAATAAAAATGCAGAAATCATAAAGGTGGAAAAATGTCAATATATAATAAATGGTTTGGAAGATAAAAGCATTGATTTTTCACTGCATAATCGTTATTATAATTATGACCATCTGAAAATCAGAAGGTCATCCATGTATCAGGTGGAAAATGCCTGCCTTGCCATGACTGCATTTGCCTTATTAGTGGATGTTTTTTGCATGGAAATAAATCATGTGAACAGACGCCAGCTTATGGAGCAGTCACTCATGGAATTTTCATGGGAAGGAAGAATGGAGGAGGTCTCAGACGGGATATATGTGGACGGCGCGCATAATCCGGAGGCTGTAGCTGCATATGTAGATACATTGAGACAGCTCTATGATGAAGGAAAAAAAATACTCGTATTTGCGGCTGTGTCTGATAAGGACTATGAGACCATGATAAAGCTTTTGTGCACGGATATGACCTACAGGCAGATTATTGTGACATCAGTTCGCGGCCCGAGAAAGGCTGACATAGAGAGGATAGCGGAAATATTTAAGAAATATACCGCATCCCCCGTCTCCGTGTATGATATAATAGCAGATGCGATGGATGCGGCAAAAAAAGCAAAAACAGCTGATGACAGCATATTTTGTGTGGGCTCACTCTACCTGGCAGCCGACGTAAAAAAATGGATAGCTAATAAAAATAATTTATAGAGGAAGAATGACCATGATAAATTTTGATGAAGAGATAAAAAAGTTTCATCCTATATTGGAACTGGACGAAGCCGAAGAAGCAATATACAAAAATGATTTGAAGGATATAACGGATATCATGCAGGAAATGATGAGAGTAGCCAGGGAGACAGAAAAGTAAAATGACGGATGTACTCAATTGTAAACGCTGTGGTGGAGCGATAAATCTAAATGGCTATTGCAGCGAATGCGGATTAAAAAGTGAATATGTAAATAAAGCACAAAATACCTCAAAGATATATTATAATATCGGACTGGATAAGGCGAGGGTAAGGGACATGACCGGAGCCGAGGAGGCATTGAAGACATCTCTGAAATACGACCGTATGAATATAGATGCCAGAAATCTGCTCGGACTGATATATCATGAGACAGGCGAGATAGTACTTGCACTCAGTCACTGGGTCATAAGTGTCAATTACTATGGCGGCAGAAATGTAGCAAAAAGATATATAAAGGAAGTGAAATCCAGCCCGCATAAGCTTGAGCTCACAAACAATGTAGCGAGGAAATATAATCAGGCTCTCCAGTATGCAAAGCAGGGCAGCAAGGATTTGGCATTTATACAGCTCAGAAAGGTATTATCAGATAATCCCAAGTTCGTACAGGGGTATCTGCTTCTGGCATTGCTTTTTATTGATGACAAAAAATATGACAAGGCACGAAAGGCCTTGAAACGAGTCATAAAAATAGACAGAACAAATCCGCTGGCAGTCAGATATTTTAATGAGATGGGACATTCGGATGAGGAAATCATGAGATTTCGGGATTATCCGGATGAAGACTATGATGCGGATCTGCTATTTGTGGAGGATCAGCCAAAGGCTTACAGCGGACCTGAGAATATAGTTACAAATGACGATGGCATACCGGTAGGAAAGTACAAGGCTATCAATTTTTATAAGTATTCGATAGCATATGTGGTCGTTGGTCTGGTGCTGGGTCTGGCAGTGATGTGGTTTCTGATAATGCCCGCAGTAAATAAAAGCACGGATGAAAGCAACCGAAGCCTCAAGCTCTCATTTAGCGAGGAGATAGCAAATAAAAATGTTACGATAAATTCCATGGAGAGCGAGATATCAAGCCTGACAGGACAGGTGGCGGATTTGACTACACAGGTATCAGAATATGAGCAGGCAGCAAAGGAAGAGCTCGCTGAAGAGGATGTCATAAAGATGCAGCAGGTACTCACTCTGTATGACGCGGGCTCATATGATGAAGCAATAACACTTATAGATGAGATACTTGCCGACATGCCATATTATGATGCGGGACTCTACTATAAGGGAATGTGCTACAGGATGCTCGAGCAGGATGAAGAAGCAGATGCGGTATTTCTTATATTGCAGGAAAACTGCACCGACTCCATATATGCTTCGCTGATAGAGCAATATCTGACAGCCTCTGATGATGAAGAAGGCACCGAAGAGGGCGAAACCACCGAGGAAGGCGAAACCACCGAAGAGGAAACAACGACCGAAGAGGATATGCCGCTTGGAAACACAGAAGACGAATAAAAAATATTAAATATAAAATATTAGTACTAAGGATGAACAGACATGTTCATCCTTTTTGTATATTTTATAGTATGTAATTTGGTTTATATGTTCGTGTAGACATATAAACCAAATAATAAGAAATAAATGAAAGGGGAAAAAAGTGAATATTTGTGAAAAGATAGGGGATACTATAGTGATAAGGCTTCCGGTGGAGATAGACGACTGTCAGCTCGAGCTTACCCGCGGAGAGATAACCTCCATAACCGGAGACACCAGGATAAGGTATGCTATATTTGATTTCGAAAAAACTGCATTTATGGACAGCTCAGGCATAGGGCTGATAACATATGTATTTCGCAGGTTATATGACAGAGGAGGAAGCATATATCTGCTAAATATATCAACCCGAATGGACAAGATACTCTCCATGTCAGGCATATATAGGATAGGAGAACCAAAAAAATCTATAGAAGAAGCATACAGAAGCGCACATGAACAAAGAAAGTAAAAGGAGATATGAAATGGATACGAACGAATTTAAATTAGAATTTGGAAGCGATGCCAGGAATGAAAGCTTTGCCAGAGTAGTGGTGGCAGCATTTCTAACCAGAACAAATCCTACGTTAGAGGAAGTAGCTGATGTAAAAACAGCAGTATCAGAGGCAGTGACAAATGCCATCATACATGGATATGAAAAAGAACCCGGCACGATAGAATTAAAAGCGTACATAAATGACAGAACACTCGAGCTTTCGATAAAGGATGAGGGCTGCGGCATAGAGGATATAGAAAAAGCCATGGAGCCGATGTATACCGGTAAACCCGGTGAAAACCGCTCCGGCATGGGTTTTTCATTTATGGAGGCATTTATGGATGAACTGAAGGTTGAATCAAAGCCCGGTGTCGGAACAACCGTTTATATGAAAAAAGAAATAGGAGCAAATCGGGAGCAGTATTAGTATGGATGAAAATCTGGAACTTCTTACCTTAGTGAAAGCTGGAGATTTAAATGCAAAAGAAAAGCTGGTAGCTTCGAATCTGGGACTGGTATGGAGCATAGCAAAAAGATTTACAGGCAGAGGTTATGATATAGAGGATTTGTTTCAGCTCGGGTGCATAGGACTGATAAAGGCGATAGACAGATTTGATTTTTCATTTGATGTAAAGCTGTCTACCTATGCAGTACCGATGATAACAGGTGAGATACGCAGATTTTTACGGGATGGCAGCAGTATAAAATGCAGCCGCAGTCTAAAGGAGCTAAATGTAAGGATAAACAGATATATAGATGAACAGCAAAAAATAAAGGGTACGGAACCTGCCATAGAAGAAATCGCCGCGGCGCTTTCTGTGGACAAGGAGGAAATAGTGCTTGCCATGGAGGCAGCGAGACCGCTTATTTCACTGGACAGCCTGGAGACGGATATCAGAAAGGATGACAGGATGCCGGAGCTTCTCGATCGCCTGATGATAAATGAGCTTTTGGAAGACCTGTCTGAGCAGGACAGACAGATCATAGAGCTCAGATATTTCAAGGATAAGACTCAGAGTGAGACAGGTAAGATACTAAACCTGAGTCAGGTACAGATAAGTCGGATGGAAAAAAAGATACTTGCACATCTTCGGACGAGAGTTACGGTATAAAAAGACATATAAATGCACATTCTATCTGTAAATCAAAGAAATATATAGAATGAAAAAGGAAATTTATATGGCTTGTTATTTGTATTTAAAATTGAATGAAAGCGCGCTTGCAAAGGACAGAAAGGTACATGTAAGGGACGTGGGGACAGTCCTTTGCGACGACCCGGAAATAAAATGCAATGTAGAGAAGCTCGAGCTCATGAATTTCTCGGATAAGGACAGGGGAGGCAGGCATTTTAAGGAGCAGCAGGTTATATCCGTCATGTATGTGATAGAGGAGATAAAGAAGCTGTATCGGGATATAGAGATAGTGAATGTAGGTGCTGCTGATGTCGTCTGCTATTATAAGGCATTTGATTCGATGGACAGGATGAAGCAGGGGACAAAGCTGGTTTTGGTATGCCTGATTGCTTTTTTTGGAGCAGCCTTTTCGATTATGTCCTATAATTCGGATGTAAATATGGTAGGACAGCTGCATCTGATGCAAAATATTTTCGTCGGAAGCAGTGATAAGGGTCTGTCAATAGCCGGTATAGCATATTCACTGGGTCTCTTTATCGGTATCATCATCTTCTTTAACCACGGTACAAATAAAAAATTTACCGACGATCCCACTCCTTTGCAGGTGCAGATGCGAAAGTACGAGCAGGATGTGAATCAGACGATCATTATAGATGCTGACAGAAAGAAGGACACACGAGATGCTGATTAGATATATACTGCTGGCTGCCTCTGCCTTTGCGGCAGGGACAGCCATAGCCGCCGGATTCTTTGCATTCATATCCCTTATAGGAATATTCCCGAAACTCATCGAAAAGATAAAAGGAAACAGACATTATATGCTGATAGAATGTCTGCTGGCATACGGCGCGACAATCGGAAATATAATATATATCTTTAATGTCAGTATCCCGGTTACCATCATAGGTATGTCGGTATTTACGCTGCTGGGAGGTATCTTTACAGGATGCCTGGTCGGGGCGCTGGCGGAGGTCTTAAATATTTTTCCGATACTGTCGAGAAGATTTAACATCCGAAGGAATATGCCATATGTGATATATGTCATCGCGGCAGGAAAGCTTATCGGATCCATAATCGGACTGTTCGCAAACGGATTGTGACATAGTGCCAGATATTATATGTTCAAAAAAGGAACGTTTGTACACGTCGGCACTTGATTTCTGGGGCATTAGATTTGTACTTGTACAAAATCGAATGTTTCAGAAATCTTAGTACCGCTACGTGGACAACCGAGCGAGAGCGATTCCGTTTTGAACATAGATATCTGGCACGTAATCAAAATAATGGAAGGGAGCAGATTATGAAATATATACCAACAGAGCAGGATTATAATATATATGTAAATAATGTTACGCCGACATCAAGCACACCAAGGAACTGTATGTGGGCATTTATCGTAGGTGGAATCATTTGTACGATAGGTCAGATTATTACAAATCTGATGTCGAAGGTAGGATTTAATGAGGAGGACAGTGCAGGCTACTGTTCTCTGATACTGGTGCTTATAAGCGTCATTTTGACCAGTCTGAATATATACAAGAAGATAGCAAAATATGGCGGCGCCGGCGCTCTGGTGCCGATCACAGGATTTGCAAATGGAGTTTGTGCTCCCATCGTAGAATTTCAAACAGAGGGAGAGGTATTTGGAAAAGGAGTGAAGGCATTTACGATAGCAGGCCCTGTGATATTATATGGAATAGTATCGAGCTGGATAGTCGGATTTATATATTGGATTTATACTTTGATGCCTTGACAGCCTGAAATATTCGTTTTATACTTTACTGACTTAACTGAATGAGAGAGGTCATAAGCCTTTCTCATTCTGATACACAAAAAGTTAATAAAATCTTATATTGACATTGTAATTTTACTATGCTAACTTAGTCATGTATTGTATTTTAGTTTACATAAAGTTATAACTTGGAGATAATTTAAAAATGAGAGAACCGGAAAAGAAAAGTACAGCAAAATCAACAAAAGCATCAACGTCAAACAGGACCGCTTCAAGGAAAACTCCTCAGTCCGGCAAAGGGAAAAACGCCGGCAGCAGAAACAGGAAGAAAAAGGTTACTCTGCAGGAGAAGCTTATAAAGTATGGTCTTGTAGTTGTGATGCTTTTTATTTTTTATATGATATTTTGCGGTATCGTCGGAAAAAAGAAATTTTATCCGAATACTTCGGTAAATGGAGTGGATGTAAGCAGACTTACCGTAGAGGAAGCAGCAGCAGCCATCAGCGATGAATTTGAAAAGCAGTATGCTGACATGAAGATAGCAGTAAGTCTCAATGATGAGACATACAATATACCTATTACAGATGCGATGAATACCGATGTTACCGATGCAGTAGAAGCAGCGCTTTTTGAAAGCCACAGCTTCCTTACGAGAGGTGTGCGATTCATAAAGGCGTTATTTGTAGATCAGGAATATACTGCCGCTCCATCACTTGAGGATGAGGAAGCACTAGAAGCAGCCATAGTGGCGAGTGGTATAACAGATATCAGCCTAGTAGATGATGCTGCATACGAGCTGACAGATACCGAGCTCTATGTCATCAAGGGTAAGGGCGGATATATCGTTGATGAGGAAAAGCTTGTAGATGAGATCATACAGGCATTTGAAGATGGCGATTATACGTCAGTTATCGAGTGCCCGCTTATATATTCAGATGTAGACCTAGCGGCCATCTATGATGAGATAACGACAGAGGCAACTGATGCGACACTTGATGCAGACAATGACTATGAGATTATACCATCACAGGATGGCGTGAGCTTTGATTTGGAGGCTGCACAGAGCCTTCTTGACGCAGCTGCTGATGGAGAGACAGTTACTATACCACTTATATATACAGAAGCTGAGATAACTACAGAGATACTGAGTGCGAGCCTTTTTAGAGACGTACTGGGTTCATTTTCCACAAATGTATCGGGCTCATCAAACAGAAAGTCAAACGTACAGCTGGCAGCTGAAAAATGTGATGATTATATCCTGCTACCGGGAGACGTATTTTCATTTAATGGTACTGTAGGAGAAAGAACTACGGCAAACGGTTTCCTGTCAGCTCCGGCATATGTAAATGGCGATACGGTTGAAGAAATAGGCGGTGGTATCTGCCAGGTATCATCCACTATATATAATGCCGTGCTCCTTTCAAATTTGGAGATAACAGAAAGATATAACCATTCATATCTGTCAAGCTATGTGGATCCGGGCTTTGATGCGACCGTATCATGGGGTGGTCCTGATTTCAAATTTACGAATGATACAGATTATCCTATAAAGATAGTTATGTCATATGACAGCGGCGTGCTAAATGCAAAGATTTATGGCACAAAGGTAGACGACATAACTGTAAAAATGACAAGCACTGTGTTAAGTATAGATAACTATGAAACAGTTTATGAGGATGATGATACTCTGGAGGTTGGAGAAGAAAAGACATCAGTAGTCGGTGAGACAGGTTACAAGGTGCAGACATATAGAAATCTCTATGATGGAGATGGCAATCTGATAAGCACCACAGAGGAAGCATATAGTAACTATAAGAGAAGAGATAAAGTGGTTCTGGTAGGAACAAAGGAGTCGGATGAGGAAGACACGGATGAAGAGACCTCTGAAGAGACTACAGAGACTTCGACTACGGAAGCTGCCACTACGGAAGCACCTGCTACGGAGGCGCCTACTACAGAGGCTGCGACTACAGAAGCTGCTACCACGGAAGCACCAGACGGCACAGAGTAATTTTATAAAGCGAAGCGACGCGTGCCGACACCATAGGAGGGCGCCATGCTGCAAAGCAGCATATTGTAATGCGGCCGACGACATGGCAGGTGGCGCGAAGCGACGCGTGCCGACACCATAGTAAAGGGGAAAATCATGTATCTTGTATTTGACGTAGGAGGAACATTTGTAAAATATGCGGTAATGACAGTCGATGGCTGTATCGTTGAAAAAAATAAGATGCCTACAAGAAATAAAAAAAATGATACGTTAGATGATTTCCTTGCATCACTGGTAGACGTATATGAGACCCTGCGACCGAAGTATCAGTTATTTGGCATAGCCATAGGTACACCGGGTCAGGTAGATGTAAATAAGGGTATAGTATATGGAGGAGGAGCGCTTACCTATCTGGATAAGCAGCCTGTAGCTTCCATGCTTTCTGCGAGATGCGGGAATATACCAGTATCTATAGAAAATGACGCCAGATGCGCGGCTCTGGCTGAGATCTGGATGGGAAATGCCAGAGACTGCGACGATGCCTGCGTGATGGTATTTGGTACAGGAGTAGGCGGCGGAATTATCATAAACAGGAGAGTGCACAGAGGGAAAAGGCTTCTGGCAGGGGAGCTGTCATTTCTGATAGACGGCATGAACCGTGAACAGCTGGACTTTGTATGTAATGTTGATAAAAGCAAGGAAGGCTGGTATGACAAGATACCATTTCCGACTCTATTCGCTTCTACATGTGCGACAGGAAGCGGTCTGGTAAGACGTGTAGCCAGAGAAAAACAGCTTTCTCCTGACGACGTATCTGGAGAGCTCATATACAAATGGGCGGAAGAGGGAGATCAGATATGTATAGATGCTTTGGAGGATGTATATTTTGGCATTGCTAGACAGTGCATAAATATATTTGTTACCATTGATCCGGATGTCATCCTGATAGGCGGCGGCATAAGCGCCAATCCAGCATTTATTCCGGGGATAAAAAGATACGTAGAAAAATTTATAAGTATATATGAACCATTAAACGGGATAAGAGTAGAGGGTTGCCGGTTTGGCAGTGATTCCAATCTTATCGGTGCGTTGTTTAATTTCCTACAGCTTCATAATCTGGCTGAGTGATTTCAGTCTGATATATTTTCTGATGCATCATCCTTATGTGATGCATCTTTTTTATGCGTTTCTTCATGCAGCTCTTCATGTGATGCGGTCTTAACCTCCTGATTAGTATACAAGTTTACATAATGCGGACGAAGCTTAGAGTAGATAATCTTTTGCTCGCTATACAGGCTGTAATATCCTGAAAGCATATAGCTCACTCCACAGCCTATCGCAAAGTATATGATTCCGCTTGCACCAAAGAGCTCTATACTGAGTATAATCGATGTCAGCGGACAGTTTACGACACCGCAGAACAGGCATACAAGACCTATGGCGGCTCCAAAGCCCGGGTCTAACCCTAACAGCCCGCCTACAAAGCATCCGAAGGTAGCGCCTATAAAGAAGGAAGGCACTATCTCTCCTCCGCGGAAACCACACGCGATGGTAATGCAGGTAAAGAGCAGCTTTAGGATGAAATCATAAGGCAGTGCATCTCCGTGGATAGCGGCTGTGATAACCGACATACCTGCGCCATTATATCTGGTATTCTGAATGATAAATGTGAGCACTACCAGTATAAGACCGCCTGTAAAGATTCTGATATATTGACTTTTAATCTTCTTGAAGAGCTTTGTACTAACCTGCATTGCCATAACAAATATTATACTCAGTATGGCACAGCAGATTGCAAGGACTATAACCCTGATACCGGTTATCAGGTTCATATCAGGCACCTGATGGAGTACGAAGGCTGTAGGAGTTATATCAAAACGCTCCGTGATGGCAAATGCTATCGTGGATGAAAGTATACATGGGACTATCGCGCTATAATACAAAACGCCTATGCTGATGACCTCCATCGAAAACAGGGCAGCAGTGATTGGAGTTCCAAAAAGAGCGGCAAATACGGCACTCATACCGCAGAGTATGATGATATGCTTATCATTTTCATCGAGATGCAGGAGCTTTCCTATCGAAGCGCCTATACCGCCGCCTATCTGCAGCGCCGCACCCTCACGTCCGGCAGAACCACCGAAAAGATGAGTGATAATGGTTGCGATAAATATCAGCGGAGCAACCTTAAAGGGAATCCTGTCCTCAGGACTTCTGATGGAGCCGATAACAAGATTGGTACCCTTGTCATGCTTTATGCCGCTTATCCTATATATAAATACGATTAACAATCCCGAAAGTGGAAGAAATGCAATAATCCAATTATTTGCTTCTCTGAAATCGGTGACATACTCGACACCATAATGAAAGAGTGAACCTACAGCGCCGCACGTTGCTCCGATTATGACAGAGCATATAAGCCACTTTATAAATGTTTTTGAATATCTCAACGTACGTTCAACACAATTTAAAAAATATTCCTTCGTAAATTCCATCGTTTAAAATTCCTCATTTCATGTACACGCCGCAAATTACCTAACAATACTAACGCAAATAAAAAGTGAAGTCAAATATTTCTTTCATGAATAAATTTTTATGAAAATTTACATCATAATTTATATGATATGTCTCATTGATATGTTCAACAAGGGCACATTTGCACACGTCGGTCCTTAATGAGCATCTTGATGCGAATTTAGTACCGTTACGTGTGCAACCGAGCGCAAGCGTTGACCGGTTGAACATATCAATGAGACATATATAAAGGAGAATCATTATGAATGAAATGTTAGGAAAGCAGAGTATCAGGTTTGAGAAAACACCGTATATAATCGGCGCGGCTTCTGTATGCGGTAAGAAGGAAGCAGACGGTCCCTTAGGCGGTTACTTTGATATAGTAAATGAAGACCCAACCTTTGGAAAGGCTTCATGGGAGGAGGGCGAGAGCGAGATGGTAAGACAAGCCGTAAATCTCGCAATACAAAAGTCTGGGAAGAATAAAAATGACATCAGATATATCTTTGCAGGAGATTTGCTGGGACAGCTGATTGCATCTACATTTGGCATAAAGGATATGGACATTCCGGTGTTTGGACTTTATGGAGCCTGCTCCACCTGCGGCGAGGGTCTGTCTCTGGCGGCTATGACCATAGCGGCAGGATATGCAGACTGCGCCGCTTGCGCTACATCCAGTCATTTTGGCAGCGCAGAAAAGCAGTTCAGATTTCCTCTGGAATATGGAAATCAGAGACCGCTGTCAACCACATGGACGGTTACCGGAAGCGGAGCATTTGTTCTCTCATCCGAGGAGGGCGGATTTGAAACACCGGTATATATCACAGGTATCACAACAGGCAAAATCGTCGATTATGGCATCAAGGATTCATTTAATATGGGTGCATGTATGGCTCCTGCAGCAGCGGATGTAATCTATCAGAACCTGATGGATTATAATGTAAAGCCAGGATATTATGACAGAATCATCACAGGCGACCTGGGAAAGATAGGAAAGAAGATATTGTTGGAGCTGCTGTCTGCAAATAAGATAGATATATCAAAGCAGCATATGGATTGCGGTATAGAGATATATGATAATGAAAAACAGGATACACATTCCGGCGGATCAGGCTGTGGATGTTCTGCGATAACGCTTGCAGGCTATATACTAAAAAGATTGCAGTCGCTTGATTGGAAGAGAGTGCTTTTTGTGCCGACAGGAGCGCTGCTTTCTACAGTCAGCTATAATGAGGGACAGAATATACCGGGTATAGCTCATGCAGTTATAATAGAAAGAAGGTAGGATATGGATTATATAAAGGCATTTGTCATAGGCGGCGTAATCTGTGTGTTGTCACAGATACTGATGGACAAGACGAAGCTGCTGCCGGGACGTATTATGGTAATTCTCGTATGCACGGGAGTGGTGCTTGGAGCGATAGGGGTGTATGAGCCGTTTCTCGAGTATGCAGGAAGTGGGGCGGCAGTACCACTGACCGGATTTGGTTATAATCTGTGGAAGGGTATAAAGGAAGCGGTAGATGAAGACGGCTTTCTGGGACTGTTCCGTGGAGGCTTTAGGATGGCAGCCATAGGCACATCGGCAGCTTTGCTGATATCCTATGCGGCGTCATTGATATTCAAGCCAAAGATGACGAAATAAAGCATCAAAAAAAGACGGTATACAAAAAGTATACCGTCTTTTTCTTTATCTGGAACCGGCGCCTGCCGTGCTTGGCTCCTCAGTGGTTTGAGTCTCAGTCGGCGCTTCGGTGGTTGGAGCTTCTGTAGTCGTCGGAGCCTCTGTCGTTGTTGGGGCTTCGGTTGTTGTAGTTGGCGTCTCCGTCGTAGTTGTCGGAGCTTCCGTCGTCGTGGTCGTCTCTGTCGACTTCTTGAATGTAACAGATATCGTATGATTAGCAGTTACATTTGAGAATTTGTAGCTTGAGACTGCACCGACGGATTTGCCATCCACCTTTACATCAGCGATCTCATAGCCCTTATTCGACGCGATATAGAAGGTCACGGAGCTTCCGGAGGATACCGAAGTAGTAGGCGATATAGAACCGCCGGAACCACTTGATGAGCTTATCGTATAGGACGTACCGGAACCGCCTGTTTCAGTGCCTTCTGTTGTAGCTTCTGTAGTCGTCTCTTCGGTGTGAATATTACACTTGGTAGTCAGTATGGACTCGTCATAAGAGAACTCCGCGTCTACTATGCTAAAGTTGCCATCGTCATCATACTCATAGGTATATGTCGTAGTATTAGTACAATATTCTGTTGCCAGAAGATGCGATTCGTTACAGATTACTATAGTTTCATCGCCTTCATAATCACAATGCTCTGTCGGCACCGTGCCCGCTGCAAAATATTCTGTATGCGTATGTCCGCATTTGCCATCTACAGGCAGGAGACCGGAGTCATCACATACAGTTGCGGTAACGATACCACTGGGTCGTTCCCAGTCCACTGATGTGTCCAGCTCTTTACATTCTACTATACGGTCCATTATATCACGCCACATACGCTTATGGCAGCTGCCTGATGAAAATGCCGTATTTGTATCATAACCTATCCAGATGGAAGCGGTATAGTATGGTGTCATACCGCAGAACCATTCATCGTAGTTATTTGATGTAGTACCTGATTTACCGGCAGCTACAAGACCAGTGCTGAGTCTTGCTGAGGTACTGGTACCTGATGTAACTACATCCTTCATGGCATCTATAAGAAGCCATGCGTTTTGTTCTGATATAACATAGGTCTCTTCAGGATTTGTATTATCTATCAGTACATTTCCGTCATGGTCGAGTACCTGAGTATAAAATACAGGCTCGATATATTCGCCCTCATTTGCAATAGAAGCATAAGCGGCTGTAATCTCCAGATTTGTGACACCGTCTGTCAGACCGCCAAGTGCCAGAGACTGATTGATATCTGATACTATGGAACCGTCGTTTTCGGTTCTCCTCTCTACCAGCGTGGTAAATCCGAGCTGCAGCAGATATTCGTATGCCAGCTCAGGAGTGACATCAGTAATCGTCTTTACCGCTATGATATTCATGGAATCCCTGATGGCGTCTCTGATAGTGCTTGGACCTCTGTAGCCGCTATACCAGTTGCTAACGGCTCTGCCGTTTTCGTAGGTGTAGGCTTCATCCTCATAGGTGGTAGCCAGTGACATACCGCATCCTTCCAATCCCGGCAGAAATGCTGCAAGCACCTTGAATGCAGAACCAGGCTGTCTCGTTGATTCGCTGGCTCTGTTGAGTGATCTGTTTTCTGTCTTATCTCCACGTCCACCGACTATGGCTTTAACCTGTCCGGTTTCCTGGTCTATCAATGTAAATGATATCTGAGGCTCGATGGTTACCTTAAAAGACTCAAGCAGATAGGTATATCCGCTTTCTTCTATCATAGCCGCCTTATAGGTGTCGGCAGCCTCCCTTGCGGATTCCTCGTCAGAAAACATCAAATCAAAATCTGAATCTCCCATTTCCTGGAACCAGCTGACCATCATGTTCTGGCTGTAGTTATATTCATTTCCGTCACTGTCGGCAAGTGTAAGAGCGTAGCTCAGCTGATATTTGCCGGAAGGATAATATGACTCATCATTTAAGACCTCATCACATATTTCCTGTATCTCAGCATCCTGGCAGATGGTAATCTTCAAGCCGCCCGAGTAAATCTTGTTGCTGGCCTCAGTCTTGGTATAGCCCATCTCCATGAAGTCTTCTTCGAGCTGGCTTATCACGGCGTCTATATAGTATGAGTAAACGGTTTCCTCTTCGGTTTCCCTGTTTTCATCTATAGATGCGATACGCTCATAGACATTATCAGATATGGCTTCGTCATACTCAGCCTGTGTGATATACTCTAGCTCAAGCATCTTGTCGAGGACAAGCAGACGTCTTTTTGCATTTTCCTCAGGAAAGGCGATAGGGTCGTATTTTGACGGGTTCTGAGGTATGGAAGCGAGAACCGCACATTCGGAAATGGTCAGTTCACTGAGCTCCTTATCAAAATAATACTCTGCAGCAGTCTGCACACCGTATCTGCTCTGACTCAGATAGATGGTATTCAGATAATATTCGACTATTTCTTCCTTTGAGAGAACCTTTTCTATCTCGACGGCCAGATACTGCTCCTGAATCTTTCTCTCGATAGTTTCGAGCATCGTATCTTCATCCAAGCCGACGTTAAATATCTGGTTTTTAATGAGCTGCTGGGTCAGAGTACTGGCACCCTGCTTGTCTCCCTGCAGAGTCTGGATGGCAGCTCTCATGATACCCTGCACATCTATGCCGTTGTGATCCCAGAAACGTTCATCCTCGATTGCGACAAAAGCATTTACGAGATCCTCAGGTATATCATTGTAATAAACATACTCACGGTTTGAATCAAAGTTTGAGAGCGTGAGCAGCTCATTTCCATCCTGGTCGTATATGGTTGTTTTATATCCTGTAGGGATAAGATCCTCAGCGTTAATCTCCGGTGTGTCCTCAAGTATAGCCTTGAACATGCCAAATACCGCACCTACGCCCGCTACGACAAAGATGAGGAAGACCACCAAAAGAGCTTTGAACAGAGAAACGGAAATCTTTCGTTTATTCCGGGGCAGCTTGGAAACAAGCTGTTTTTGCTTTTTCGCAACGCCCTTCCTGCTAAAATCCATTAAAAAACCTCCTTAGAAATACTGGAATTTATATTATTTTCACATTTGTTAAAGTTATTTTTTGCCCATAACTCATTGAATTATAACACAAAACATATATAATAATAAAGAATAAAATCAAATGTAAGAAAAAATTCACATTTGCAGATAACAGGTCGTGAACATATGCGTCTGGTATATATATTCAAACGGTCAACGCTTGCGCTCGGCATCTCATGCAGCGGTACTAAGATTTCCATAACAGATGATAAATCACCTGTTATGGAAACCTAAGGACCGGCATTCGATGATGTGACCTTATTGAATATATAATACAAGACGCATGGTTCACGGCTATGATAATCTGTAAATAGTAGAGCAGATAACAGGAGAATACAACGTGTACGAATCGATAGAACAGGCGATAGAATGCTGGAAGGAAGAATATGACTTTATGGTGGATGCTGAGCTTATGGGATATAAGGGAGGCTATCCGATAGTCAGATTTATATTGAAAAAAGAAATATGCAGTCTGGTAAAGGACAGAAAAAAATATAAGCGCATAATCCGCGAGGCTGAAATGGAGGGCGGCATAGAGGTAGGCGTAAGCTATTGCTTTTTGGGGACGGCTTCCATAGAGTGGAACGAGCCTGAGCTGGTCATCTGCGGCTATCCTGAGGTAATTTCGCGGATTATCAGAAAATTGATATAGGATGTATGAAACCGCCATAAAATACAGATAATAGCTGCGGAGGTATGGCGGTATGAACAGAAATATCAGAACTGATCTGGCGATAGAGCTTCACGAGACCATAAGCCCGGATGAAGAAGAAAATGGCATAGTGATAAACAAAAAAAGCAGCAAAACCGGCAGCATAGAAACCACTATCATAGATGTGATAAATGAAAATGGCGTGAGAAACATAGGAAAGCCGGTGGGCAGATATATAACCATCGAAAGCGGCAGTCTTTCTGAAACAGATGAAACGATACATCAGGAATTATCTGAGGAGTTATCACATAATATAAATGAAATGCTTGAAGGTGCCACGAGGATAATGGTGGCAGGCCTTGGCAACCGCATGGTAACACCGGATGCCCTGGGACCTCTCGTGATAGATAATCTTTATATCACCAGACATATCAAACAGGAAAAGGGACTGGCTCAAATATTAAAGAGTGATTGCCTGGAAATAAGTGGTATATCTCCCGGAGTCATGGCTCAGACAGGTATAGAAACAGTAGATATATTGAAGGCGCTATGTGATAGGGTAAGACCGGAGGTTATCATTGTCGTAGACGCTCTGGCAGCCAGAAGCAGCAGGAGACTCAGCAGGACGATACAGCTGACCGATACAGGCATAAGTCCAGGCTCTGGAGTAGGAAATAACAGGATGGCCATCAATGAAGAAACCATGGGAATGCGTGTGATTGCGATAGGAGTTCCGATGGTTATTTCCGTTCTCTCCATAGTGAGCGACCAGCTGGACAGGCTGCTATCGTTCATACCAAAGGAGCTGTTTCCTGACGGCGCAGACCCGGGGGATTTGGTATATGACATGGCAGACCCTGAGATAGCGGATATGTTTGTCACACCAAAAAATATTGATGAATTGATAAAACGGATAAGCTTTACCATATCTGAGGCAATAAACAGCCTGATTGCCACATAAATCTGATTGCCATATGCATCTGCCGTACAGGCATACGGCATAATGGCGGAGCTCCAGGCATATATTTAGGATATGGGCGATTATGAGAATAAAAAAATCAAGCATAAAATATGTCTTCTCCTGATATGGGTGTTGCTTTGCGCGGTTATATGGCTGATTATAAACAGAGGAAATATCTCTCGGATAATCAGGAATATCCTGCCGGATGCCCTGTGGGGCGAGAAGGATGACATATCAGAGGATACGGAGCATGTCCTGGAAGGATATCAATATTTTTCAGATTATATAAATACAGACCGGACAGAATATGTCGACGTGGAGGCGCTGTCAGCTTCGGTACAGATAGTGAGCAGGGCAAGCTTGGACTTAACCTATTCATATCTGACGACGAACTTTTATACGATAGATGGCAGTACGACCATCACGGAGGATGAGCTCGATGGCAGTAAGCTGCTTGCCATGGACATGTCTGTAGATTTGGATACGACTGATTACAAGGTACTGATTTATCATACACATGGAAGCGAGAGCTACGCTGACAGCAGGAACGGAGTGACGGAGGATACTGTCATAGGAGTGGGAGACCGCCTGAGTGAGCTGCTCGAGGACGAGTATGGCATAGCCGTATATCATGACAGGACGATTTATGATGTCGTGGACGGAAGTCTTGACAGGAGCAAAGCATATGATCTGGCACGAGACGGTGTGCAGGCCATCCTCGAGGCATATCCGTCTATAGAGGTTGTCATAGATTTGCACAGGGATGGTGTAAATAAAAATACAAGCCTCGTAACGGAGATAGACGGAAAACCGATGGCAAGGCTGATGTTTCTGGTGGGTGTCAGCAGATTGAACAGCAAGGGTGAGCTGGAATATCTCTACAATCCTGTAAAGAAGGAAAATATAGCCTTCAGCCTCCAGCTCTATATGGCGGCGGAGGAAGATTACAGCGGACTCATGAGAAAGATATATGTGAAGGGCTACAGATACAATCTGGACCTTGCGCCAAGGTCGCTTCTCGTGGAGGTGGGAGGCCAGACAAATACACTGGAGGAGGCGCTAAATTCCATGGAACCGCTGGCCGCAATTCTGTACAAGGTCTTGAGCGGAACATAGATTTGTGCTAAAATCAAGCAGACTAATGAAGTACATCCGATAGAAAGGAAATAAAATAGAGAAATGTCCCATACAGATATGTCAAAGATAAGAAACTTTTGTATAATAGCCCATATAGATCATGGCAAATCCACGCTGGCTGACAGGATCATAGAGCAGACTGGACTGCTGACACAGAGAGAGATGCAGGAGCAGGTGCTTGATAATATGGATCTGGAAAGAGAAAGAGGGATAACCATAAAGGCACAGTCTGTAAGGATTATATATACAGCGCAGGACGGGGAGGAATACATATTCAATCTGATTGATACTCCCGGACATGTAGATTTTAATTATGAGGTATCCAGGAGCCTTGCCGCCTGTGAGGGTGCGATACTCGTGGTGGATGCCGCTCAGGGCATCGAGGCTCAGACTCTTGCAAACGTATATATGGCTATCGACCATGACTTAGATGTCATGCCCGTCATAAATAAAATCGACCTTCCATCCGCTGATCCGGACAGAGTCGTAAATGAGATAGAGGACGTCATCGGCATAGAAGCTTCTGATGCTCCACGTATATCAGCTAAAAAAGGAATAAATATAGACCAGGTGCTTGAACAGATTATCACAAAGATACCGGCACCGACCGGAGATCCAGATGCACCGCTAAAGGCATTGATATTTGACAGCCTGTATGATTCATATAAGGGTGTTATTATATTTTGCCGTGTATTTGACGGGACGGTAAAGAAAGGCACCAGGATACGGATGATGGCGAGCAATACTGTAGCCGATGTAGTAGAAACAGGTATATTTGGCGCGGGACGTTTTGTGTCATGCGATGAGCTGTCTGCGGGTATGGTAGGTTATGTGACGGCGAGCCTGAAGGATATAAAAAATACAACGGTAGGAGATACCGTGACAGATGATGAGCATCCATGCGCCGAGGCACTGCCCGGATACAAAAAGGCGCAGCCTATGGTATATTGCGGTATGTATCCGGCAGACGGAGCTAAATATCCTGATTTGAGAGACGCCCTCGAAAAGCTTCAGCTAAATGATGCTTCGCTTTCATTTGAGCCTGAGACCTCGATAGCGTTGGGCTTTGGCTTTAGATGTGGCTTCTTAGGTCTCTTGCATCTGGAAATCATACAGGAGAGACTCGAGAGAGAATTTAACCTGGACATCGTAACTACGGCTCCGGGAGTTGTATATAAGGTATTCAAGACGGACGGCGAGGTTATAGAGCTGACAAACCCTTCAAATCTGCCAGACCCGTCAAATATAGAGCATATGGAGGAACCGTTTGTGGCTGCGGAGATTATGGTTACTACAGAATACGTAGGTGCTATAATGCAGCTGTGTCAGGAAAGACGGGGCGTATATAAGAGCATGGAGTATATGGAGGAGACCCGAGCCCTGATAAAATACGACCTTCCGTTAAATGAGATTATCTATGACTTCTTTGATGCGCTCAAATCCAGATCCAGAGGCTATGCTTCATTTGATTATGAGATGAAGGGATATGTCCGCTCTGATCTGGTAAAGCTGGATATACTTATCAATAAAGAAGAGGTTGACGCACTCTCATTCATACTTCACCAGGATACTGCATATGAGAGAGGCAGGAAGATGTGTGAGAAGCTGAAAGAGGAGATACCGAGACACCTGTTCGAGATACCTATCCAGGCTGCAGTAGGAAATAAGGTAATCGCCAGAGAAACGGTAAAGGCGATGCGTAAGGACGTACTAGCAAAGTGCTATGGAGGCGATATCACAAGAAAGAGAAAGCTGCTCGAGAAGCAGAAGGAAGGCAAGAAACGTATGCGCCAGATAGGAAGCGTCGAGATACCTCAAAAGGCGTTTATGAGTGTACTTAAGTTGGACGAGGAGTAGCACAAGTGATACAAAATGATAAAAAAGCTTTGAGCCTATACATCCATATTCCGTTTTGTGTCAGGAAATGCATATATTGCGATTTCCTGTCAGAGCCCCTGTGTGGTCACGATCATAAGAGGGTTTCCGAGTATGTGGATGCGTTATGCTCAGAGCTTTTGTCATATAAGGACATAGCAGACAGATATATAGTAGAAACGATATTTATAGGAGGAGGGACACCATCTCTGGTAGATGAAGCATATATCCTGCAGATTATGCAGACCGTGAGAGAGGTGTTTGCCATCTCGGGGGATGCAGAAATCACGATAGAGGCAAATCCCGGAACCATAACCAGGTCAAAGCTTGATACATACAAAGCCTGCGGGATAAACAGACTCTCCATAGGCCTGCAGTCGGCAAATGATGACGAGCTGAAGCTCTTAGGCCGTATACATAATTTCGACCAGTTTCTTGCCGGATATGATATGGCGAGGGAGGCCGGTTTCCGAAATATAAATATAGACATTATGTCAGGCCTTCCCGGGCAGAGCCTTCATTCATATTTAGAAACCATCGAGAGGGTGCTAAGATTAAGCCCTGAGCATATTTCCTCCTACGGACTTATCGTGGAGGAGGGCACGCCGCTTTATGATAACAGGGAGCTCCTTGATACGCTGCCCGATGAAGAAACGGACAGAAGGATGTACAAGGCTACGGGGCGTATTCTCGAGATGGCAGGCTATCACAGATATGAAATATCAAACTATGCACTTCCAGGCAGAGAATGCCGTCATAATATAGTTTATTGGAGATTAAAGGAGTATCTGGGATTTGGTGTCGGTGCGGCATCATATTTCAGGGGTGCTAGATTTACAAATACGGATGATATGGATATATATAATAAGAAGCCGGTGCGGTATATCGATGAAACGGTGGATGCTGACCGGCTCATGGAGGAGTATATGTTTCTCGGGCTTCGCGTGACACAGGGAGTCAGCGCAGCGGAATTTTATGATTATTTTGGCAGGTCTATATATGATATATATGGCGACGTCATAGACAGATACAAGGGCTTGGGACTGCTAAAGGATGATAGCGGTATGGTGTCTCTTACCGGACAGGGTATAGACGTCAGCAATGTGATACTGGCAGATTTTTTATTATAAGGTATGGTGGATGGTTATGGAGCAGGATAACAGAAAAGTGTTGCTGCAGATAAATAATGTCTCGTTTTCATATGGAACAAAGGAAATACTAAAGGATTTCAGCCTGACGCTTCATGAGGGAGAGATAATGGGGCTTTCGGGCGGTAACGGCTCCGGCAAAAGCACGGCCTTAAAGCTTGTGGCAGGCTATATGGACGGACATACCGGCGATATAAGCTTTTCATCTGACGCGCTCATAAAGGATATGGCGGCGATTATCGATATGCCATATATTTATGAGGATATGTCGGTCGGGGACAACCTGCGGATGATGGAGATACTGCGAGATGAGCCATACGACGCTGGGCTTGCAGAGGCTCTGGGCATCATGGCATATAAGAGCAAAAAGGCATCGAAGCTCTCTCTTGGGAACAGACAGAAGCTTGCACTGTGTATGTCGATATATGAGAGCACAAGGATAGCACTGCTTGACGAGCCGTTTAACGGACTTGATATAATGTCAAAGGCTGCGCTTACCAAGGTTTTAAAGAAAAAAGCTGATAAGGGTATGGGGCTGGTCATTACGAGTCATATCAGGGGAGATCTGGAGCAGATATGTGACAGTATAACAGAGATGGGATGAAGCATTTATGAAGATATATAAGGCGGAAAATTTCAGATACGGCAGGAGCTTTTTTTCGAGGATAATGCTGATACTTGATCTGGCGCTTGCAGTGGGGGTTTTTGTTATATTAAAGATATTAAACGGCAGCACAAATCCTGATTTATTTGCGGCGCTGGGCTTTGACGCGGAGTCGATAGAGGTGCTGAAGGGAAATATGTATGGCATCAGATATGTGTTTGCTTCGCTTTCGGGCATTGACATCCTTATGATGCTTACAGGCATAGTAATCGCACTTCATATTTCATCAGATTATAGTGAGCACACCATCAGATATGAACAGTGCGGTACTGACAGACGCGTGGTATATCTGAAGAGGCTTCTGTCCGCATGCACATTTTCCATATGCATTACACTCATTTATATACTTGCTTCCGCCATCATAGCCGCGATAGCCATGAGGGCAAGCATACAGGGCGGGGAGCTCGTTACTGCCGGTATGCTTCTGCTTGAGGAAATGGTTCTGGTGTGCGGCTTTACGGCATTTGTTTTTATGATTTTTACGATGATAAAGAATCAGATTATCTCCGTGGTAGCTGTAATCATACTGATGATGCTCATTACGCCCGGCATCAGACTGATGTGCGAGGCGATAGGAATATCAGGCATATGTGAAAATGTATTTATTACCTCCATGTTGTCCGGTGTTACGACATTTTCTGCTTTATGCAGCCGTTCATTTCTTCATATATTAGTCGGAATCATATATTTCATCATTTCGTATATAATAGGCGCAAGGGTTTATGGAAAACAAAAAATTTAATAAAAATTGTGTGAAAATGGAAATTTGTAGTTGACAAAAATTATATCGGGTGTTAGATTAATTTTAGCAGTTAGCACTCGAAAAGTTTGAGTGCTAACAGCACGAAAGGAATGAGCATATGGAGCTTGACGAAAGAAAGGTCAAAATCCTGAAGGTCATCGTTTCCAATTATCTTGAGACCGGAGAACCGGTTGGCTCCAGAACCATATCAAAGCTGTCGGACTTAAACCTAAGCTCGGCGACCATCAGAAATGAGATGGCGGATCTGGAGGAGCTCGGATATATATGTCAGCCGCATACATCGGCGGGCAGGATACCTACAGATGCAGGGTACCGCTTTTATGTAGACAGTCTGATGGAGGAAAAGACCGAAGCCGAACAGGAAAAGGGCACGCTTCTCCAGAGGGTTGACAAGATGGAAAAGATGCTCAAACAGGTAGCAAGGGTTCTGGCATCAAATACCAACTATGCGACAGTGGTAACGACACCACAGTATGGAAATACGGTAAAGTTCATACAGCTGTCCCAGGTAGATGAAAATACGATGCTGGCGGTCATTATGGTTGAGGGAAATATAGTTAAGAATAAGCTGATAAAGACGACTTATGTCCTAAATAATGAAGACCTGCTAAAGTTTAATATTTTACTAAATACATTTCTTCAGGGTGCCTCCCTGGAGGACATCAATCTCGAGATGATACATTCCATGCAGCAGCAGGCAGGAGGATATGCAGAGATTCTTGAAACTATCTTTTCGGGGATACTTGAAGCGATCCACGAGGCTGACGACCTGCATGTATATACCAGCGGCGTGTCAAATATGCTAAAATATCCCGAACTGGTAAACTCTTCTTCCGCAGAAAAGCTGCTCGGAACCTTTGAGGATATGGAGGATGAGGAGGAGTTCATCAAGCATATTGAAGAGGCTGTAAATGATGAGTCATCAGGCATACAGATTACGATAGGCGATGAAAATGAAAGCGACAGCCTGAAGGATTGTTCCCTTGTAACGGCGACGTACAAGATGCCCGAGGGAGCTAAAGGCACGATAGGGATTATCGGTCCGAAGAGAATGGATTACAAGAAGGTAGTTACCATGCTGCGTAATCTGACTGAGGAATTAGATGATATATTTAATAATAAGGAATAGGGGGACAGACAATGGCTGAACCAAATAACAAAAAAACTACCGATAGTAAGAAAAAGAAGGCGGAGGCTATCGCCGGAGAGACAATCTCAGGAGATGCAACTGCTGAAACAAAGGATACAGAGGATGCAACTACTACCGTAGAAGTTACAGAGACTGTGAATGTTCCCGAAGAACAGGCAGAGGAAGCAAAACCGAAGGCAGTGCCAAAGGAAAACAGACGCGGCAGTAAGGCTTTGAAGGAAGAAAATGAGAAGCTCAAGGAAAGAGCTGCTGACGCCGAAGAAAAATACAAAAGGCTCCTGGCTGAATTTGAGAATATGAGACAGCGAAATGAAAAGGAAGCTGCAAAGCTGTATGATGTAGGTGCAAAGGAAGTGCTGGCAAAGCTTCTCCCTGTAGTAGATAACTTTGAGAGAGCTATAGATGCGATACCGGAGGAAGACAAAGAAAGACCTTTTGAGGTAGGTATCGACAAGATATACAAGCATCTCATGAGCACACTCGAGGATATAGGAGTAGATCCTATGAACTGTGCGGGCGAACAGTTTGACCCGGCATTCCACAATGCCGTAATGCATGTAGAGGATGAAGACAAGGAAGAAAATGTCATCATCGAAGAGATGCAAAAGGGTTATATGTACAAGGATCAGGTGCTTCGCTTCAGTATGGTAAAGGTAGCAAACTAATAGCATAAGCTTTAGCGATATATTAAAAAAAGAATTTTATAGGAGGAATATAAAATGGGAAAGATCATAGGTATTGATTTAGGTACAACAAATTCATGCGTAGCAGTTATGGAAGGTGGAAAGCCTGTAGTAATTGCAAATACAGAGGGTATGAGAACTACACCTTCTGTAGTAGGTTTCCTGAAGACAGGAGAAAGAGTAGTCGGTGAACCGGCAAAGCGTCAGGCCGTTACAAATGCAGAAAATACTATTTCATCCATAAAGAGACATATGGGTACTGACTACAGGGTAACTATTAATGATAAGAAATATTCTCCACAGGAGATTTCAGCGATGATACTTCAGAAGCTGAAATCAGATGCAGAGGGTTATCTCGGCGAGAAGGTTACAGAGGCAGTAATTACGGTTCCTGCATACTTCTCAGATGGACAGAGGCAGGCTACAAAGGATGCCGGAAAGATAGCAGGTCTTGATGTAAAGCGTATCATCAACGAGCCTACATCGGCAGCTCTGTCATACGGACTTGATAATGAAGGCGAGCAGAAGATTATGGTTTACGATTTAGGTGGTGGTACATTTGATGTATCAGTAATCGAAATCGGCGATGGCGTAATCGAGGTTCTGGCTACAGCCGGTGATAACAAACTCGGTGGTGATGATTTTGATAATGCCATCACACAGTATATGTTAGAGGAATTTAAGAAGACAGAAGGCATAGACCTCTCAAATGACAAGATGGCTATGCAGAGACTTAAGGAAGCAGCAGAAAAGGCAAAGAAGGAGCTGTCATCAGCTACTACTACAAATATCAACCTTCCGTTCATTACAGCAAATCAGGACGGCCCAAAGCACTTTGATATGAACCTGACCAGAGCAAAATTTGACGAGCTGACAAGCGACCTGGTAGACAGGACAGCACAGCCTGTTAAGACGGCTCTTGAGGATGCAGGACTTACTGCAGCTGAGCTCGATAAGGTACTCCTGGTTGGTGGTTCTACCAGAATCATAGCAGTGCAGGATATGGTAAAAAGACTAACAGGCAAGGAGCCTTTCAAGGGTATCAATCCTGATGAGTGCGTAGCTATAGGTGCTTGTATACAGGGTGGTAAGCTTGCAGGTGATGCAGGTGCAGGCGAGGTTCTTCTGCTTGATGTAACACCACTTACACTTTCTATCGAGACCATGGGTGGTATTGCAACACACCTTATCGAGAGAAATACAACCATCCCTACAAAGAAGAGCCAGATATTCTCTACAGCTCAGGATAATCAGGATGCGGTTGATATCAACGTAGTACAGGGTGAGAGACAGTTCGCAAAGGACAATAAGAGTCTTGGAAGATTCAGACTCGATGGTATCGCTCCTGCAAGACGTGGCGTACCTCAGATCGAAGTTTCATTTGATATAGATGCAAATGGTATCGTAAATGTATCCGCAAAGGATCTCGGAACAGGCAGAGAGCAGCATATTACAATTACCTCAAGCACATCACTTTCAGATGACGATATCGACAGAGCAGTAAGAGAGGCTGCTGAGTATGAGGCACAGGATAAGAAGCGTAAGGAAGGCATCGAAGCAAGAAATGAAGCAGATGCGTTAGTATTCCAGACAGAGAAGGCTCTGAATGAAGTCGGCGATAAGCTGGCTGATACTGATAAGGACGCTGTACAGGCTGATGTATCAGCACTCAAGACACTTATCGAAAATACAGATGCAGAAACAATGTCAGATCAGGACGTTGAAAATATCAAGGCTGCTAAGGATAAGCTGATGGAAAGCGCACAGAACTTATTTGCAAAGCTTTACGAGCAGAATGGTCCTGGTGCAAATGCCGGTACAGGCACAGGCACTCCTGACTTTTCTGATGGCGATGTAGTAGATGGAGATTTTACAGAGGTATAAGACCATCACATATCAATAATGTAACTTATTGACATTGTCACATATGAAAGGTAGAAGATTATGGCAGAAGCAAAAACTGATTACTATGAGGTTCTGGGACTCTCAAAGAGTGCTACAGACGCAGAAATAAAAAAAGCATACAGAGTGGTTGCCAAGAAGTATCATCCGGATATGAATCCGGGTGATGCTGAGGCTGAGAAGAAATTCAAAGAAGCAGCCGAGGCATATGCTGTTTTAAGTGATCCTGAAAAACGTGCAAAATATGACAGATTTGGTCATGCTGCCTTTGATCAAAATGGCGGCGGTGAAGGCGGCTTCGGCTTTGATTTCGCTGATTTTGGTGATATATTTGGCGACTTCTTCGGTGACGTATTTGGCGGAGGCGGACAGCGCAGAAATTCTAACGGTCCTGTAAAGGGAGCTGACGTTATGACTACCGTTCGTATCGCATTTGAAGAAGCTGTATTTGGCGCAAAGAAGGAACTCGATCTGCCGCTCAAGGATGAGTGTGATGTATGTAAGGGTACAGGTTCACAGCCCGGACATCAGCCTGAGGTCTGCTCCAAGTGTGGAGGAAAAGGACAGGTGGTTACGACCACGCAGTCGCTTTTTGGAATTGTCAGAAATGTTTCAACATGTCCTGACTGTGGCGGCGCAGGCAAGATCATCAGATATAAGTGCAGCAATTGTGCCGGTACGGGATATGTAAAGGGCAAGAAGACTATCCGTATTGATATACCGGCCGGTGTTGATAACGGAACAGTTATACGTATAAAAGGCAGAGGCGAGCCGGGTATCAATGGAGGAGACAGAGGAGACCTAAAGATTACGGTTCTCGTAGACAGACACCCGGTATTCCAGAGACAGGAATACAACCTTTATTCATCAGAACCGATTTCATTTACACAGGCAGCTTTGGGCGGTGTTATAAAGATAAATACCATCGAGGGCGAAGCAGATTATACGATACCTGCCGGAACTCAGACAGATACCAAGATAAAGCTCAAGGGCAAGGGTGTACCTTTCAGGGGAAATCCTACAATGCGAGGAGATCATATCGTCACACTTGTAGTTCAGGTACCGGAAAATCTGACTGAAGAGCAAAAGAAGATATTAAACGAATACGAGGCGACCACACTGGTAGATGTAAGGCCTGCTAAGGATTCAGCCGGATCATTTACATTTGGAGATCACAAGAGAAGAAAGAAGAAATAAATTATGAAATGGACAAAAATCACTGTTGAAACAACAGTTGAAGCTGTCGATTTACTAAGCGCCTTCCTCACTGAGGAGGGCGTTTTGGGTGTAGAGATAGAGGATAATATGCCTCTGACAGACGAGGAAATGCAGGAGATGTTTATAGATTTGCTGCCGGACGAGATAAAGCCGTTTGATGGAACGGCGCGGCTTTCCTGCTTCCTTGACGACAGCTTTGACATAGAAGAAATGAAAGCAAGGATAACTGCGGAGCTTATCAGATTATCCGAGTTTATAGATACCGGCACAGGCCTTATAACCACGGATATTACGAGGCAAGAGGACTGGATAAACAACTGGAAGAAATATTTCAAGCCGTTCAGGCTTTGCGATGACATACTTATCAAGCCTACCTGGGAGGAGGATGCTGATATCAGAGAGGGCGACATCGTGATAAATATCGATCCGGGTACAGCATTTGGCACAGGCTCTCATGAGACTACGAGACTGTGCATAGGTCAGTTGAAGAAATATATGAAGCCCGGAGATGTCATACTTGACGCAGGCTCGGGAAGTGGTATACTCTCATTTGTCTGCGCGGGACTTGGAGCGTCACATGTACATGGTATAGATATAGATGCAAATGCCGTGCATGTCAGCGAGATAAATCGTGAGATAAATAATATCTCGCCGGAGATTGTCGATTTCGAGTGTGGAAATATCATACAGGACGAAGCTCTGGTAAAGTCGCTCGGCAAAAAATATAATGTGGTGGTTGCAAATATCCTGGCGGATGTTATAATCCCTATGACTCATGTAGTAAGGGAGCTGATGACCGATGATGGTATATTTATCTCATCAGGCATCATAAATACGAAGGAGTCAGAGGTCCGAAAAGCTTTGCTTGACAACGGATTTGATATCATAGATACTGTGTACATGAAGGATTGGGTGAGCTTTGTAGCGAGATGAATCGATTTTTTATATCAGATGGAGTAACGGAGGATACTGTTACGATAACCGGACAGGATGTAAATCATATCCGAAATGTCCTGAGACTAAAATCAAATGATGAGATAATGGTGTGCGACCAAAAAGGCAGAGATTATCTGTGTGTTATCTGTGAGATGGATCATGACCGTGTGATTGCCAGGGTCACAGATGTATATGACAATGCTGCTGAGCTACCTGTTGCTGTCACGCTCTTTCAGGGATATCCGAAATCCGACAAGATGGATACTATCATACAAAAGACCGTAGAGCTTGGAGTGAGCAGGATAGTACCAGTCATAACAAAGCGTACCATAGCGAGACCTGATGATAAAAAAGCCGCAAAGAAGACAGAGAGATATAATGCGATAGCTCTTTCTGCGGCGAAGCAGTCAGGCAGAGGAATGATACCGGAGGTTACTGCTCCCGTAAGTTTCAAAGAAGCACTTCGTATGGCAGGTGAGCTTGATATGAATATCATCCCATATGAGGAGGCTCAGGGCATGGCATATTCCAGGCAGGTGATTTCGGAGATAGCTGACAGGAAAAGCCTTGGCATATTTATAGGCCCTGAGGGAGGCTTTACGTCGGATGAGGTGGACGCGGCAGCGGAGGCGGGCGCAAGTGTTATAACGCTTGGACACAGGATATTGCGCACGGAAACCGCCGGGATGACGATTATGTCTATTATAATGTTTGAACTGGAGAAATAAAATGGAAGCATATTTTGATAATGCGGCAACGACCAGAGTGAGTGATGGCGTGAGAGATACCGTGCTGCAGCTGATGCAGGTGGATTATGGTAATCCTTCGTCACTTCACATGAAGGGTGTTGAGGCAGGCAGATATATAAAGACGGCGGCGGAGGATATAGCAAAGGTCCTGAAATGCCAGCCCAAGGAGCTTATATTTACATCGGGCGGCACCGAGTCAAATAATCTGGCGCTGATAGGAGCGGCTCAGGCGCACAAAAGACAGGGAAACAAGATAATCACATCAAGGATAGAGCATGCATCGGTTCTGTCCGCTATGGATTTCCTAAGAGAGCAGGGCTTTGAGATAGTCAGCATAAAGACAGATGAAAAGGGTATCGTCGATATGGATGAGCTTGCATCAGAGGTAGATGATGATACGATACTTGTCTCCATCATGTATGTAAATAACGAAATCGGTTCAGTTCAGCCGATAGAAGAAATCGCTCGCATCATAAAAGAGAAAAATCCAGAGACTATATTTCATGTGGATGCGATACAGGCATTTGGCAAATATGTCATATATCCGAAAAGAATGGGTATTGATATGCTTTCCGTGAGCGGACATAAGCTTCACGGACCGAAGGGTAGCGGCTTTTTATATGTATCTGAGCACACCAGAATAAAACCGATCATATATGGCGGAGGCCAGCAAAAGGGTATGCGCTCCGGCACAGAAAATGTCCCCGCTATAGCAGGGCTTGACGTAGCTGTAAGGGAGGCTTATGAAGACTTAGATGAAAAGGTCGCTCATCTTTACGAGCTGAAAAACCATCTGATAGCAGGGCTTACAGCATATACCGACGTTTACAGCAATAGCGGGGATGCACCGCATATCGCAAGCATTACCTTCAGGGGAGTGAGAAGCGAGGTCATGCTCCATGCCTTAGAGGAAAGGCAGATATATGTTTCGGCAGGCTCGGCATGCTCGTCAAATAAGCCGCATATCAGCAACGTGCTCACATCCATAGGCCTGCCGTCCGACAGGCTGGAGTCCACGGTGAGATTCAGCTTTGCTGATGAAAATACGATAGAACAGATAGATTATGCAGTCGCAGTCGTAGGAGAAATCCTGCCGATGCTTAGAAAATATACGAGGTAATATATGGAATACAGAGCTTTTCTAATAAAATATGCAGAGATAGGAACCAAAGGGAAAAACAGATATATATTTGAAGATACCCTCTGCAGGAACATAAACAGAAGCCTTAAAGGCCTGGGAGATTTCAATATCAGAAAGGAACAGGGGCGAATATTTGTCACGGCAGAGTCGGAATTTGATTATGAGGATACGGTTGATGCGTTAAAGAGAGTATTTGGCATAGCTTCGATATGCCCAGTGGTTATTACCGAGGATACGGACTATGCAAATATCAGCAAAACCCTCATAGAATATGTTGATGAGGCTTTTTCACATAAGAATTTTTCATTTAAGGTATATACGAAGAGAAATGACAAATCATATCCTATGACATCCATGGAGGTTTCGGCTGAGCTCGGACATGATTTGCTAGGGGTATATACAGATATGTCTGTTGATGTCCATAAGCCGGAGGTGCTCCTGACAGTGGAGATCCGAAAGGTTGTATATATTTATTCTGTGAATATACCGGGTCCCGGAGGCATGCCGGTGGGCACCAACGGAAAGGGCATGGCTCTGCTTTCAGGAGGAATAGACAGCCCGGTTGCTGCCTATATGATAGCGAAGCGTGGCGTTACGGTCGAAGCAGTATATTTTCATGCACCGCCATTTACCAGTGAGAGAGCCAAGGAAAAGGTCGTGGATCTGGCACGTCTTGTTGCAGCCTATGCAGGCACGATAAAGCTCCATGTGATTCCGTTTACGGATGTACAGCTTGCAATATATGATAACTGTCCTCATGAGGAGCTCACGATTATCATGAAGAGATTTATGATAAAAATCGCCGAGGAGTTGGCAAAAAGAAATGACTGCCTCTGTACGATTACCGGAGAGAGCATAGGCCAGGTATCCAGCCAGACGGTTCACAGCCTGTATGTTATAAATGAGGTAAGCACCATGCCGGTATTCCGTCCTTGTATAGGTATGGACAAGCAGGAAATAGTAGATATCTCAGAAAAGATAGGAACATATGAGACATCCATACTTCCTTATGAGGACTGCTGTACTACATTTGTTGCAAAGCATCCTGTTACAAAGCCAAAGCTTGAGGTTATAGAAGCATCTGAAGCAAAGCTTTGCGGCATAGTAGAGGAATTAATAGAAAAGGCATTGGATAACGAAGAGGTTATCCAATGCCGTCCAAAAAGATGATATACCGGTCGATTTATGAAACTATGTAAGGTTTGATGGCTTCCATGATCTCATCAATGTTGCTTTCCTTATCAGCGTGGATATTCAGCTCTATAGGCTTTCCTATATCCAGACTGAAGATGCCCATGATGGATTTTGCATCGATTACGTAGCGTCCTGAAATTAAATCAAACTCAGCATCAAACTTGGCAATCTCAGAGCAAAAGCTCTTTACCTTATCTATTGAGTCCAAAGAAATCATGAGTTTTGTCATAATGTACCCTCCTGTACTTGCTATTATTTATGTCTGTTTTAATAATATCTTTACAGGAATTAAAAGTCAATATACAAGAGGTAAAAACCGTGAAAGAATTAAATGAAATAAGCGCGGCATTCCTTACTCTGGGATGCAAGGTGAACCAATATGAAACAGACAGTATGACAGAGATTTTGAAGTCGCACGGCACGAAAATAGCGGATTTTAACGATAAGGCAGACATTTATATCGTAAATACCTGTTCCGTGACCAATATCGCTGACAGAAAATCCCGTCAGATGCTTCATAAGGCGAGGAAGAAAAATCCTGACGCAGTCATAGAAGCAGTCGGATGTTACGCCCAAGCGGCGGGCAGACAGCTCGAAAATGACGATGCAGTAGACCTGATAATCAGCAATAACAGAAAGAAAAATATAGCCGATATATTGTATGCTTATATCAATCGCATGGATACGTCTGACAGCTTCATCGATATATCTCAGGAAAAATGCTTTGAGGAGATGAAGCTAAGTCATATATCATCTCATACGAGAGCATATATCAAGATACAGGACGGATGTAATCAGTTTTGCTCTTATTGTATTATCCCTTATGTAAGGGGCAGGATAAGAAGCAGGGAGCCAGAGGATATCATAGAGGAAATCACGAGACTCTCTGCAGATGGCATAAAAGAAGTGGTTCTGACAGGCATCCATATATCGTCATATGGCATGGATAAGGAAAATGGGGTAAATCTCCTGGAACTGATAAAGCATATCTCAAAAATCAAATCAATAGAAAGGATACGACTCGGCTCGCTCGAGCCTGGCATCATCACAGAGGAGTTTGTCTCAGCTATCTCATCTATGGAAAAGATATGCCCACATTTCCATCTTTCTCTGCAATCTGGCTGCGATACGGTACTAAAGAGGATGAACCGCAGATATACGTCGCAGGATTACCTTGAAAAATGTGAACTGATTAGAACGTACTATGACAGACCTGCCATAACTACTGATGTGATAGTGGGATTTCCGGGGGAGACCGATGAGGAATTTCAGCAGACCTGTGACTTCCTCGAAAGGATAAATTTCTACGAGATGCATATCTTTAAGTATTCGCCGAGGAAGGGAACGGTGGCTGCAGGTATGCCCGGTCAGATAAGTCCTGAGATAAAGGAGCAGCGCAGCCATATCCTGCTTCAGATGTCGGAGCGGCACATGATGGCATATAACAGGTTGTTTGACAATGAGCCTGTAAATGTCCTCGTCGAGGAAGTAGTCACAGACGATACCGGCACATATTTGCGGGGACATACCGAGAGATATCATGATGTTTTTATATATGCGGATGATATTTCGCGCCCGGCAGACTTTATAAATACGATGGTTGTGGCATCAGGCACCATGCCTTATCTTCACACATAATATAGTTGAATTTTTCTTTCATTTATATTACAATATTTCAGATAAAGGTAAAGAGCTAAAGGACGTGATAAAATGAGTAACGGAAGCACACAGCATATAGGACAGCTGAAGGATAATACCATAGACGTAAGAGAGATTATAGATCAGGTGTATGAGGCGTTGACGGAAAAGGGCTACAACCCTGTTAGTCAGCTTGTAGGTTATATAATGAGCGGCGATCCTACCTACATAACCAGCTATAAGAACGCCAGAAGTCTGATAATGAAGGCGGAGCGCGATGAGATTATAGAGGTATTATTTGAGAGCTACATCGAAAATAATCTTAAGTAAACAAAAAGAAAGAGCAAAAATGTTATGAGAATTATGGGACTGGATTATGGCACGAAAACAGTAGGGGTGGCGTTAAGCGATGATTTGCTTATTACGGCTCAGCCCCTTATGACTATTGAGAGGAAATCTGCAAATAAGCTGAGGCAGACCCTGTCCCGGATAGAGGACGTTATCGTAGAATATCATGTCGAAGAGATAGTTCTCGGGTACCCGAAAAGGCTGGATAATACTATCGGAGAAAGAGCTGCATATACAGAAGAGTTTGCTGAGGATCTGAGACGCAGAACCGGACTTCCCGTGTTGCTGTGGGATGAAAGACTTTCTACCGTAGAAGCGGACAGGATACTCACGCAGGGAGAGGTACGCAGGGAAGACAGAAAGAGATATGTTGACAAGCTGGCTGCAGCCATAATATTGCAGAATTATTTAGATAGCAGAGGTAAAGATGGCAAATAAAGATAATCATATCATATTTCAGACAGATGATGGCGACGAGATAGAGTTTGCCGTGATGGAGCAGACCACGATAGGTGGCATAAATTATCTGCTTGTAACAGAAACGGACGGAGATGAAGAGGCTTTTTTGATTATGAAGGAGGATAAGACCGGGGAGACTTCAGGATCAGATGAGATGGCTTCATTTGACATTTTAGAAGACGAAAAAGAATTAAAGCTGGTAGCTCAGGTATTTAATGAGTTGCTAGAGGACGTAGATTTGGAGGTATAAAATTGAATAACAATAATAGTGAGGCAGTAAAGATTATTCCTTTGGGCGGATTGGAACAGATAGGAATGAATATTACTGCGATAGAGTACGACAACTCTATCATAGTCATTGACTGCGGACTGGCATTCCCTGAAGACGATATGCTGGGTATAGACCTGGTGATACCTGACATCACATATCTCAAGGAAAACGCGGACAAGGTCAGGGGACTGGTCATAACACACGGACATGAGGATCACATAGGCGCTGTACCATATATCGAAAAGGAGCTCAATATACCCATATATGCCACAAAGCTTACGATGGGTCTGATAGAAAATAAATTAAAAGAGCATAATCTCATGACCGCTACCAGACGCAAGGTAGTAAAGTATGGACAAAATATTATTTTGGGAGATTTTCGTATAGAGTTCATAAAGACAAATCATTCTATTCCGGATGCGGCAGCGCTTGCCATATATACACCGGCAGGACTCATCATACACACAGGAGATTTTAAGATAGATTATACGCCTGTATTTGGCGAGATGATAGATTTGCAGCGATTTGCAGAGCTAGGCAAAAAAGGTGTTCTGGCACTTATGGCAGATTCGACGAATGCTGAGCGCGAGGGCTTCACACAGTCGGAAAAGACCGTCGGACGCACCTTTGACAACCTCTTTAATGACAACAGGGAGCACAGGATTATCATTGCCACCTTTGCCTCAAATGTGGACAGGGTGCAGCAGATTATAAATTCTGCTTACAAATATGGCAGAAAGGTTGTCATAGAGGGCAGAAGTATGGTAAATATAATTACGACTGCTTCTGAACTGGGATATATCAACCTGCCTGATAACACACTGATAAATATCGAAGAGATGAAGAATTACCCTGATGAAAAGCTGGTCCTGATAACCACGGGCAGTCAGGGAGAAAATATGGCTGCGCTTTCGAGGATAGCAGCATCCATCCACAACAAGGTGGCCATCATGCCGGGAGATGTAGTTATATTCAGCTCGCACCCGATACCGGGAAATGAAAAGGCTGTATTTAAGGTAATAAATGAGCTGGAGCAAAAGGGCGCACACGTCATATTTGAGGACACACATGTATCAGGACATGCCTGCCGCGAGGAGCTGAAGCTGATATATGCGCTGACGAAGCCGAAGTATGCCATACCTGTCCATGGAGAGTACCGTCATCTGAAGAGGCATGCGGAGCTTGCCATAGAGATGGGTATACCAAAGGAAAATGTAAAGATTATGACCACCGGAGACGTACTTACCATAGGAGATAACGACTTTGATGTGACAGGAAAGGTGCCGGCAGCGGGAGTGTTTGTAGACGGACTGGGAGTAGGAGATGTAGGAAATATAGTTCTGCGAGACAGACAGCTGCTCTCACAAAACGGTCTGATGATTATAGTGGTTACTCTTGACAGATACAGCAATCAGATACTTGCGGGACCGGATATCGTATCGCGAGGCTTCGTATATGTCAGAGAGTCCGAGACACTGATGGAGGACTGCAGACTGGTTGTAGAGGACGCGTTAGACAGCTGCATCAGAAGAAATATCACGGACTGGGGCAAGATAAAGACTACGATAAAGGAATCTTTGAGTGAGTTCCTCTGGAAGCGTACAAAGCGAAGCCCTATGATATTGCCGATTATCACTGAAGTCTAAAGAAACCGGGAGGATACCATTGCTATGCAGGACGTATTGGAGCTTGGCAGACAACTAAATGAAGAGATAAAAAGGTCGGGAGTATATCAGAGATATATCGATTCCAAGGAAAGGCTTGCGGAGCATACAGATTTGCTCCGCAGCTATAATGAATTCAGAAGACGCAACTATGAGATACAAAATGATCCTGAGCTGGAAAATCCTTTTGACGAGGTGAATGCTCTGTCTCAGGAATATGACGACTTCCTGCATGATAATATAGTCAATGATTTTATCAGGGCGGAGAGCGAACTGTGTCTGATGATGAGACAGGTGTATGAAGAGCTGGCAAAGGATCTCGATTTTGAGATAGGTTAGGAGATGGACATATGAAGATAGATGGCGTAAAGAGCATGAGAAAGGTGCTGAGATTTTCCATAGGCTTACTGGTAAATGTATGCATAGTGCTGCTGCTTGTGCTTGTATTTTCCGCTGCGTACGATTTCGCACATGACGTATTTGCTCCGGTATGCAAGGATGAGACAGACGACCAGGTAGTAGCCGTTACGATACTGGATGATTCCTCGGTGTGGGACGTAGGCGACGTGCTGGATGAAGCAGGAGTCGTAAAGAACAAAACAGCCCTTTGTGTCAAGATTTATATTAGCAAATATGCGTCAAAGATTAAGCCGGGTACATATGAGATAGCACCAAGCTATACAAATGACGAGATTATAACGGTTATAACCGGCGGAGAGCTGGAGGAAGAATGATGATTACCGATGAGAGAATAGCATCCTTTATCAATTCCTTTAATACCAGCTATGATGATATCCTGACAGACATCAGAAAAGAAGCAGAAGAACAGGGCGTGCCGATAATCAGGCAGGAGGCAGCGGAATTTATCCGACTGCTGATGCTTATGAACCAACCGGTTCATATACTGGAGATTGGCGCGGCGATAGGTTATTCTGCTATTTTTATGAGCAGATTTGCACCGGATGCGGCACATATTACTACGATAGAAAACTATGAGCCGAGGATTGTGAGAGCACGGGAAAATATCATAAGAGCCGGCGCATCAGATAAGATAACGCTCATGGAAGGCGATGCAAATGACATATTAAAGGAGCTTCAAATGAGCTTTGATTTCATATTTGTGGACGCGGCAAAGGGCCAGTATGCCTCTTTTTTTAATGAGGCGGTAAGACTGCTTGAGCCGGGAGGAGTGCTTTTGTGCGACAATGTGCTCTTTGACGGCGATGTGTTAGAGAGCCGGTTTGCCGTAACCAGAAGGAACAGGACCATACACAAGCGTATGCGTGAGTTTTTGTATGATATAAAGCATCATCCGCAGCTTGATACAGCGATACTAAATATCGGCGACGGGATGAGCCTGAGCATAAAGAAAGGGATATAGGAAAAGATATGAAAAGGAAGGTAGAACTTCTGGTACCTGCCGGAAGCCTTGATGTATTAAAATGTGCCATAGACTATGGAGCGGATGCCGTATATATAGGAGGAGAAGCCTACGGGCTCAGGGCAAAGGCGGATAATTTTTCCATAGATGAGATAAAGACTGGTGCGGACTATGCCCACAGCCGCTTGGCAAAGGTCTATGTCACGGCAAATATATATGCCCACAATTATGACCTGGAAGGGATAGCCGCTTATTTTAGGAAGCTTAAGGATACAGGCGTGGATGCCGTACTTATATCCGATCCAGGCGTATTTGCGATAGCAAAGCGCGAGATGCCCGATATGGAGCTTCATATCAGCACACAGGCGAACAATACGAATTATGAGACATTTCTGTTTTGGTATAATCTCGGAGTGAGGAGAGTTGTGACAGCGAGAGAGCTGTCTCTTCATGAAATCAGTCAGATCAGAGAAAAGATACCTGATGATATGGAGATAGAAGCCTTCATGCATGGCGCGATGTGTATCTCATATTCCGGCAGATGCCTGCTGTCGTCATTTCTCACGGGAAGGGATGCAAACAGAGGCGCCTGTACGCATCCGTGCAGATGGAAATACAGCCTGGTGGAGGAGACTAGACCGGGAGAGTACATGCCGGTAGATGAGGATGACAGGGGCACTTATATATTCAATTCCAAGGACCTGTGTATGATAGAGCATATACCGGAGATGATTGATGCGGGTATAGATAGCTTTAAGATAGAAGGGCGGATGAAGACTGCTCTTTATGTGGCCACAGTTGCCAGAACCTACAGAAAGGCCATTGATGATTATTACAAATCAGAGGAGCTGTACCGCAGCCATATGTCATACTACCGGGATGAAATAGCAAAATGCACCTACAGGCAGTTTACGACAGGCTTTTATTTTGGAAAGCCTGGTGCTGACGCTCAGATATACGACCAAAATACCTACATAAAAAACTACATATATATCGGAAAGATAAAGAAAGTGCTTCCTGATGGCAGTGTCGTATTCCATCAGAAAAATAAATTTTCCGCAGGAGATGAGGTAGAAGTCATGGACTTCGATGGGACAAATATCATATGTACCGTCTCATCCATCATGAATGAAAAAGGAGAATATGTGACATCTGCTCCGCATCCGAAGGAGCAGCTTACCGTACAGCTCGGGAAAAAGCTTGCGCCGGGAATGATAATCAGACAGTATGTATGCTGCCCTTAGATGGGCAGCCGGTGTATTCCCTATCCGGAATGATTGATAGAGGACTTAAGCTTTGACAGGGCTGCATTTTCTATACGGGACACATAGGACCTCGATATATTCATGCTCTGAGCGACCTGCTTTTGGGTGCATGGCGGAGCACCACCTAGTCCGTAGCGCAGGGTTATAATCCTTCGTTCCCTGTCATTTAATGACTTTAGTATATGTGTTGGCAGATTTGACAGATTTGTGTCATGGATATATCTGTCGAGGACATTATCGCTTCCGGAGCTCAGGGTGTCCATAAGGCTTATTTCATTTCCCTCCCTGTCCGTCCCGAGCGGCTCGTATATAGACACCTCGCGGTTTTTCTTTCGTTCCTGTCTGAGCAGCATGAGCAGCTCGTTATCGATGCACCTTGACGCGTAGGTTGCCAGACGGTTTCCCTTTGTACAGTCAAAGGTATCAATAGCTTTTATCAGACCGATGGTACCAGTCGATATCAGGTCATCATTTTCACTGTCTGGATGGGTGTACTTTTTTGCCATGTGCGCCACCAGGCGCAGATTGTACTCTATAAGCACTGCCCGGGCTGCCCTGTCTCCGCTTTTGCATAGTGCCAGATAGTGAGCTTCATCTTCAGCTGACAGTGGTTTTTTAAATGCTTGCACGTCATGTCAGGCTCCACAGCTTTTGTATATTTTATGACAAAATAGTAAAAATAGTGCATATCCCATTCGTTCGAAATGGAAAAAATATGGAAAAGTGCAAAAAAATTAACGAAAAGTATGTGCAGGATATTTAATTTTTTATTCACATGTGTTATAATACATTAATAATGCGTTTGTGAAATTTGACAAATGGCCGATGTACGGAAGGAAACGGCATAGAAAATTTAGGAGGTAAAAACCGATATGCGATTATCGATGGGACGTAAGAAGATAAGGATCGGTGATGTGCTTGTAGCAGCGGGCGCCATTACTGACGAACAGCTTCAGGAAGCGCTTGCGAAGCAGAAGGAGACTGGAGGAAAGCTCGGAAATACACTGCTCGAGATGGGCTTTATCAGTCAGCAGATGCTGATTACCCTGCTGACACAGCAGCTGGGTATTGATTACATAGAGCTAAAGGGAGCAAAGATAGAGGACGACGTGCTCAGACTTGTTCCTGAGAACCTGGTAAATAAATACAAGGTTCTTCCGATAGAGATTGATCCAAATAACCCGAATATACTCAAGGTAGCCATGGCGGATCCTATGGATATAAATGCCGTAGACGATCTTTCCATAGTAACAAACCTACAGGTAGAACCGATGCTTGCCATGGAGAGCGAGATCGAGGACATGATAAACAAGCACTACGGTACTGCTCAGGCTATGGAGGCTGCGGAGATGTATAAACAGGAGACTGCGGGAGCATTTTCGGCGGACGAGGAAGAAGGCAACGAGGAGATAGACAATTCTCCTATCGTATTACTTGTAAAGCAGATTATCGAGGGCGGAGTAAGACAGAGAGCATCTGATATACATATAGAGGCACTCGAGGGAAGTGTCCGTGTAAGATATAGGATAGATGGTGCGCTAAAGCAGGTTATGTCATATGACCTGAGCATCCTGGCCGGTATAACGGCACGTATCAAGATTATAGGCGGTATGGATATCGCAGAAAAGAGAAAACCACAGGATGGTCGTATCACCATCATGGTAGACCGTAAGGAGTTTGATGTCCGTGTTTCCATCCTCCCTACAGTATACGGCGAAAAGACGGTTATGCGACTTACATCAAAGGACGGACTTACCAAGCCAAAGAGCGCGCTCGGCTTTGATGCAGAGCAGCTGGCGGTATTTGACGGTATACTCAGTAACCCTAATGGTATCATCCTTGTTACGGGACCTACAGGTTCAGGTAAATCAACCACACTGTATACGTCGCTCAGTGAGCTGAACAAAGAGGACGTAAATATTATCACGGTTGAGGACCCTGTTGAGGCAAATATCAACGGTATAAATCAGGTACAGGTAAATAACAAGGCAGATATGACATTTGCAAATGCCTTAAGATCCATACTTCGTCAGGATCCGGACATTATCATGATAGGAGAGATTCGAGACGGCGAGACAGCCCAGATAGCGGTTCAGGCGGCTATCACGGGACACTTGGTTGTATCGACGCTCCATACGAACTCAGCGGCATCCACGATTACACGTCTGGAGGATATGGGCATCGAGCCTTATATCGCAGGAGATGCGGTGGTTGGAGTTATAGCACAGAGACTTGTCAGAAGACTTTGTACTACATGTAAGGTTCCGCGACTGGTCGAGGATGATGAGAGAAAGGTGCTTGGTGTTCCTGCTGACGAAGAGGATGTAGTCATCTATGAGCCTGCCGGATGTCCGCTTTGTAATGACACAGGATATTCAGGACGTATCGGTGTGTATGAGATGATGCCTGTATCAAAGAACCTGCAGGCGATTATAGCCAGCGGAGCTCAGGCGAGCCAGATAGAAAAGCAGGCGCTTTCAGAGGGCATGCTTACACTCCAGATGGGTGCAGCAAAACACGTACTAAGTGGAATTACATCTGTTGCTGAGATGAAGAAGATAGTTCATGTTACAGATGTTGATTTAGAGAACATGTCATAAGAAAGGGTGGGGTATAAATTATGTTAGACATGAAGGAATTATTGGCATTCTCCGTAGAAGCAAAAGCATCAGATGTACATATTGCAGTAGGCATACCGCCGAAGCTTCGTATCAATGGTAAGCTTACAGAGGTAGAGGTGCCGGCACTGACTGCTGAGGAGGCAGCAGAGGCTATCGGCTCTACTATGAACGAGAGACATATATCTATATTAAAGGACAGAGGAGAAGTCGATTTCTCATACTCGCATCCTGACACGGGCCGTTTCCGTGTGAACGTATATATGGATAGAGGAAATATGGCTGCCGCATATAGACGTGTAGAGACGGTTATACCGAGACCTGATCAGCTCGGCATACCGAGAGAGGTTGTAGAGCTTTATAAGAAGAAGAGAGGACTGGTGCTTGTAACAGGACCTACAGGTTCAGGAAAGTCCACGACACTTGCTTCTATTATAAATAAGGCAAATGAAAATCTGACAGACCACATTATTACGATGGAGGATCCTATAGAGTATGTCCACCATCATAATAAGGCGATAGTAAATCAGAGAGAGGTAGGTATGGATACTCTCAGCTATGCAAATGCTGTAAGAGCTGCACTCCGTGAGGATCCGGATATCATACTTGTAGGAGAGATGAGAGATTTGGAGACTATCTCTACAGCCGTTACGGCAGCCGAGACAGGCCACCTGGTTTTCTCCACACTGCATACCATAGGCGCAGCAAGTACGATCGACAGAATTATAGATATATATCCTACCAACCAGCAGCAGCAGATCAGAGTTCAGCTGGCGATGGTTCTCGAGGGTGTTATATCACAGTCGCTGCTTCCTACCGCAGATGGAAACGGACGAGTAGCAGCATTTGAGGTTATGCTCGGTTCTCCTGCCATACGAAGCCTGATCCGTGAGGCAAAGACTCACCAGATACAGTCTACGATACAGACCAGCAGGGCGCAGGGTATGATAACGATGGATGATGCACTATATGATCTGTTTTCAGCAGGCACGATAACTAGAGAGACGGCACTTACCTATGCTCAGGATCAGCAGTACCTGAAGAAAAAGATAAATGGCGTATAGAATTTGTGAATTTTTTACAAAAAAATCACATTTTTTATAAAAAATGTTGATAATGAAGTTAAAGTATAGTATTATGAACCTATATAGACATTAACAAAAACAATATGATTGGGTCGGAGGAAAAGCGATGGCAGTATTTAATTACAAAGTTGTTGATGGCAATGGTAAGAACAAAAAAGGTACCATTGACGCTCCCAATAAAGAAAGCGCAGAGAAGAAACTGAAGGCTGACGGCTTTATGATAATGAGCCTGGAAGAGCAAAACAGTTCTGTGTTCGCCGGGGGCTTGATTAAAAAGAAGGTAAAATCAAAAGAGCTGGGAGTGTTCTGTAAGCAGTTCTCAGCAGTACTTAAAGCAGGTGTTACGATTATATCGGCACTGGAGCTGATGGGAGACCAGCTGGAGAACAAACGTCTCCGCAAGGCAGTACAGGATGCGAGAACATACGTTGAAAAGGGTGGAACACTTGCAGATGCACTCAGACTTAACCCGGATGTTTTTCCTCCTATCATGATAAACATGGTAGCGGCAGGCGAGATGTCAGGTAACCTCGAGGTCTGTCTCGAGAGACTGACAGAGCATTTTGAGAAGGATGGAGCCCTGCAGGGCAAGATAAAGTCAGCCATGACATATCCTATAGTAGTACTTATAGTTATGCTGATAGTTATCATCGTAGTTTTGGTAGCGGTTATCCCAAACTTTGCCAGCATGTTCGAGGACATGGGCACAGAGCTTCCGCTTGCCACACGTATGATGATGGCAGCTGCGGACTTTGTCAAATATAAATGGTGGCTGCTTATTATTATAGTTGCAGCTATCGTATTCGGATTTAAGTTTATCAAGAAGACAGAGCCTGGCGCTCAGCTCTTCGCAAATATAGGTATCAAGGCACCTATATTCGGAAACTTAAATATCAAACAGGCCTGCTCGAGATTTGCCAGAACCATGAGCACACTGATGGCATCAGGTATCTCCATGATAGATGCGGTAGATCAGGTGGCAAAGATGATGGATAACAAGATTATCAGAGAGGGCCTGATGGATGCAAAGAACCAGGTAGCAAAGGGTATCCCGCTTTCCAAGCCATTAAAGGATATGGAGATGCTTCCGCCTATGCTTGCAGCCATGACAAAGATTGGCGAGGAGACAGGTGATATCGAAGAGATGTTAAAGAAGGTTGCTGATTATTACGACCAGGAGGTTGATGACGCAACGAATTCCCTTACTGCTGCTATGGAGCCTATGATTATGGTAGTACTTGCCGGCATGGTTGGTATGATTGTAGCTGCCGTATACGGACCTATCATGAGTATGTACAACGCTCTTGATTCATATTAAAATGATTAAAATCCGGCGATACGAGGAAACCGGTTTTAATAAATAACAACAAAACAATATCATTATTTCAAAAAGGAGAGTATAATTATGAAGAACAACAAAGGTTTCTCACTGGTTGAGTTAATTATCGTTATTGCTATTATGGCAATCCTGGCAGGCGCTCTTGCTCCAGCCCTTATCAAGTACATTAAGAAGTCGAGAAGATCAACAGATATTTCAAATGCTGATACTATCAAGACAGCTGTAACAACAGCTCTTGCTACAGAGTCAGGCTATGATGCAGCTAGCGCAAGCACAACATATAATGTACCTACAGGCTCAAGCGCAAACTGCTTCGAAAATGAAGTATGGGAGGCTCTGAATCAGAAGGAATATAAGCCTAAGTATGTAAGCGGATCATTTACTATCTGCCTTGACGCAAACAAGAACGTAGCTATTTATGCCAGCGGTATTCAGGTTACACCAAGCGCAGATGGCATATATGCTGACTAATTTGTTATAACAGCATAACTTGTAGTTTATATATAGTAGAAAGCCATGTGTGGCTTTCTACTATATAATGAAAAGAGGCGCGGGAGATGGTATGAGTTTTATGCATATTCCTCGTAAGACATATACACATACCATTTATGTGCCTCAAAGATTTATTATTAAGCCAGATAACAACGAAAGGGGGAGACTTTTTTCGTATGTTGGCTTTTTTGCGGTCAGTAGTTTTTATCTTCGGCAGGACCGATGTGAATTCTATGGCGGCAACCGGCTTGACAGTGGGCTGGATACTTTATTTAACGGCTTTTGTGGTTGGATGGATATTATCTGCAATCACACATCTGACCGTGGAAGCAATTAAACAAAAGGTGACAGAATGTTGACCTGACAGTCTGTGTTTTAGCAGACACATTTTAGCAATGGATGGGGTGAACAGCTGCTAGGCTGGTACTCATGCTAAGGAAGCGGCGGCTTCCTGCAAAAAAAACGACTGATTAGCGAGGGAGGCTATTAAAAATGGCGAGTAGTAACAAAGTCTTAACAATCGACATTACAAATGAAAGTATTACTATCATTGAAGCTACGGCTTCGGCAAAAAAGACATCAACAGTTCATAATGCTATCATCTTCGAGACTCCTGAAGACTCATATGAAGATGGTGTAGTAAGAGACAAGGAAAGAATAGCAGAGGCTATTAAAACACAGTTAAGCGCGAACGGAATAACAAACAAGAACGCTATATTCGTTCTTACATCAGCAAAGATTGTGAACAGAGAGGTTGTTATACCTTTCGTTCCTGAAAAGAAAATCAAAGGAATTATTAATGCGAATTCATCAGAGTATTTCCCTGTAAATGTAGAAGATTATGTTATCTCACATACCGTACTTGAGACAGTTACAGATGAAGAGAATAACAAGAATCTCAGAGTGCTCGCTGTTGCAGCACCAAGCCACATGGTAAAGTCATACTACGAGCTGGCTGAGCTGGCAGGACTAAAGGTAGTAGCACTCGATTACATAGGAAATGCCATGTTGCAGTTGATCAAGACTCAGACTACAGAGTCTATGACATCCATGGTTATTCAGCTGGGTAGTGAATCTACCGTACTGAATATCGTAAAGGGAGATACGTTATTATTACAGAGAACAGTTCCATATGGAACAAACGTTGTTGTAAATGAGGTAATGGATGCAAAGGGAGTTGATGCCACTACAGCCATGACCTTATTACAGAACGAGAGACTTATAACTGTAGATTTCGATGATAATGCCATCACAGGCTCATTCAGATATCTCATCAACAATATCGGACGTGTCATGGATTTCTTTACATCCAAAAATCCTGATAAGCCGATAGATGATGTATTCCTTACAGGCGATGGTGCTCTTATAAAGGGTATAGATGGTCTGTTCAAGGTACAGTTAAATGTTTCAACAAGAGTTATGGATAACTTATATAATATTAAGTTCGATCCAAAGATTGATTTAAAGATTTATAATCCGGTATACCTTATGGTACCTATCGGTGCAGCATTTGCGCCTATGGGATTTGAGATGGCAGATGTAGCTACAGGAAAGTCTTCAAGCGGTGTTGATCCTACACCTATAGTTGTTACATTCCTTATCTTATCCATCATAGTAGCCGGAGCAGTTACTGCCGCAGCCTTCATTATGAAAAATAGCGCACAGGAAGAGCTAGACCAGGTAAATAGAAACATAGATAATATAAAGGATATCGAAGATATCGTTACGGCATATGAGGCAGCAGAAACTACATATACCGATGCATTATTTATGTACAGCTACACGGAAAATCTCAATGAGAATGTAGGTACATTAATCACTGAACTGGAGGATAAGATGCCTTCAGACATCAGCCTTACATCATTCTCATCAGACAGCTCAGGTGTAAGCTTTGCCGGTACCACGAGTACTTATGAGGATATAGCTGCATTTGCCATAAATCTCAAGGAGATAGAGTGTATAGACCAGAGCTTTATCGGCTCTATCACAGAAGAGGCAGATGAGGATACAGGATCTGTTACATATACATTTACTGTATCATGTATCTATATCGACACAAGCGCAGCTCTTGAGGATACTGAGAGCTTGGATGCCGCTATTACAGAGTAAAGGAGGAGAGCAGATATGGAAGCAATTACAAAAGGACAAAGAAATCTATTATTAGTCATATTGGCTATAGCTATATTGTTTGTTTGTATCTACTACGTAGCCAAACCACAGTTCGAAGAGAGAACAACCATTCTTAATGAAAAGGATGAGAGAGAGACATACTATAATGACCTCAAGGCAAAGGATGTCAACAGACAGCAGTACATAGAGGATACGGAGACATACGAGACTCTCTATACAGAGATACTTGATGAGTTCCCTTCTGAGTTATATCAGGAGAATACCATTATGTACATAGAAGGTATCAAAAATGAATACGATTTTGATTTCCCTAGCGTATCTCTTGGCGAGGAGACATTATTCTATACATTAGGTACCGGCGCGACAGGCGATGCAAGCCTTGACAGCAGTGCAGAAACCACAGACGAAACCGCTACAGGCGAGGGTGCGTATAACTGCTACAGCGCTTCATTCCCTACATCATATGCAGGCTCATATGACAATTTAAAGGATGTTATAGACTATATTGAAAATAGTGATTACAGAATGACTGTGGACAGTATAGATATATCATTTAACGAAGAAACAGGACTTTATGAAGGTTCAATGACATTTACATCCTACTCTGTAAGCGGCGGAGACAGAAGCACAGATCAGGTAGATGTAGATGTAGATACAGGTACTAGTAACATCTTTGGTAACCCAACTGTAAGACAGGAAACAACCAGTACAGAGGAGACCACAGAGTAAATTTGAACGGAGTGAATTATAATGGCAATAAAAAATAATAAAGGCTTTAGTTTAGTCGAAGTAATAGTTGCCGTTGCAGTTTTCGCGATTCTGATCGTACCACTTACCAGTCAGCTTATTACAGCCATCAAGACAAATACTTCTTCTACGAAGAAACAGTATGCTGTCGAGAAGGCTGAGGAGCTGATGGAGAGCTTTAAGGTATGTGACCTTGCAACAAGCATAGGAGACACTATACTTATAGCAGATGGCAATGCCAGTGCATATGAGGACGATGCCGACTATGTTGAAGCTGATCACAATTATACCTTTACTAAGACAAATACAGAAACACAGTCCATTACATTACCAAATGGCGAGACAGTCAGCTATTCCATAGATACATATACCTGCAGTGACATATCACTGGGCAAGGAATATGAGGAATATGACGCCACCATCACGGTAGACAGTAAGGCATATGCTGTATCAGCAGCAGGATATGTATGGGATTCCAGTACTGACGATTTCAAAAAAACGACCGTAAATAACGAGGAAGTATATGTAACCACAGCTACGGCTACAGGTACTGTTAGAAATCTGGATAACTCCCAGGCAGCCATCATTACAGGCGCTACATATCTGGGAAGCAACAGCAGTGTATCTGGTAATAACTTAGACAATCAGGCATATCAGTATTTCAAGGATTTGAAATTAGATCTGCTCAGAAATTATAGTGCGTACTATAACAGATATCTCGCGGGTGTTGATTACTTTGTTAATGACAGCTTTGAGAAGCATACCACCATCAGTATATCAGGAGATTCTACCTCTGGCTATACAGTAAAATGTACAGTAGAATATACTGACCATACTTCGCTGGCAGTTATTAGCTCAGAATACACCGCAAATAATACCAATGTATACAAACCGGAATCCATATATGACGAGGATGGCGTAGTATATCTTAAGACATTTGATACACTTCCGCCTATATACCTTTTATATCAGCCGGCTACATACAATGGCGTTTTCTGCGACTCTGACTATATTGACATTGATACCTCAGGTCTTACTACCGGAGAGGTGGCAAAGGTTTATCTGTTCGAATCAGCTGCAGAGCTTGACGACCAATATGCATCCATTATTTGTGAGCAGTTTGGCGTTAGCAGCGTAGATGAGCTAGTGTACAGTAACCCTAGTTATACCACCACACAATCATCCGTAAAGGTTGCTGTAAATCTTACAGGCGGATCATCAGATATATTAAAGGTTTACTCAAACTTCTCTAATGATACGGCAAATAGTAATATTACCGTACTCAGCACATCTGAGGATGAGAATGACAGTATATATATGTATGATCTTACAGTTACTCTGGTAGACAGTGATGGAAACAATACCGTAGTATCCGGAACAAGGGGGAAGAAGTAAATGATTAAAAAATTTAAGCAAAAACTTAAAAAACTGAACAACCATGGTTCCAGTTTTGTCCTTGTTATCGTTACTACTACTTTCCTGAGTATTTTGATCTCAGCGCTGCTTGTTGCCACATTGATGGCATATAAGCTGAAGTTTTATAAGCTGAATTCTTTGAATAACTTCTATAGTGTTGAGAAAGCGATAGATGAGATATATGCAGGTATAGGTGCAACTACAAATGAGCATCTGTATACGGCATATACGACTACAGCAGAGTTTGTAGTAACATATGATACTGCAAATGCGCAGTATACAAATCTGGATAATGACGAGGCAAATGAATTATTCAAGAAGCTTTTCATGCAGGGCATGACAAATGATGATTCATTCAAGAGTATGGCAGGCTTCCAGACAGCATTACAGAATTATGTAACAGATCCAAATGTCACGATAGTGTTTGATAAACTCAGGATAGTATATACAGATGAAGCTGGAAATAAATATACACTTGGCAATGGAAACAGCATGACAAGGGACAGCGGGTTTGATGCAAATTCAGTTGTTACGATAGCATTCGAGAACATATGCGTAAAAAGAGAGATAGAGATTTCTGATTCGGCTACTGCCACGATGGCAGCCGGTACATATGAGCAGTCGATTACGACTGACATAGTGCTTTCTGAACCGGAATATAATGTCTCCTTCGATATGTCCGGAGCATCAGGCGACAGCCTGTACAATTATGCGATACTTGCCGATATGGGTATAGAGGTACAGGAATCTACAGAGGGTACCGATGTACAGATAAAAGGTAATGTATATGCAGCAAACGACTATTATAATAAGGATTATGATGCTGATGACAGCACCAAGGTTACAAGCATCCTTCAAAATACCGTATTAAACACATGGGGTGCGGTGAATGAAAGCGCTTACTCAGGTATATATGTAAGCGGAGAGAATTCCACACTTTCCATGAACTCAGACATAATAGTCTGTGCCGGTACGGTAGCGGCCTTTGACGGAGCTACGATAGATTTGTCAGGACGTTCCACACTTCTGACAGAGCTGTGGACAGATAATATCGTTATCGGCGGCGAAGATGGCGGCTCTATAAAGCTGGCAGCAAATGCTTATGTATATGATGATACAGAGTTAAATGCGGAGAATTCTACATTGACCTTTACATCAGGTACATACTTTGGCTACAGCTATAATGCAGAGGATTTAAGAAGCGTAGATTTACTTAGTACAAAGGGTAGATTATTAAATAACTTCTCACTTCGTTCACACTACAGCGACAGTGCGATTATCGTAAATGGTAAGGAATCCACCCTCGATTTGAGAAATCTTACTTCACTTTATATAGCAGGTAAGTCATATATCGAGTTCTCAAAGGTGGCTGCAAGCTCGTTAAGCGACGATCAGTTACGTACATTATTGGGACTTGATGCAGACGATACACTTCCTACGAACCTTGACTTTGCATTTACCACCCTGCAGGATTATTCCACAGGAACATCTCTGGATGTCAAATCCAACCAGCTAATATTCCTGACACAATGGTCATTAAATAAAAATAGCGTATCATATGTAGATGAAAACGGTTATACTCATGTAACACTTGATTTCCCTACTACCTACAGTACAGATTCCCGTATTCAGAAGCTGTATGAGGATTTCCTCGATGAACTTGGAAATTATACAGTAGAGGCTATACAGGAGACTGTATCAGGTCATGATTATTACTATCTCTACATCACAGATAAGGATGGAGACGGCTCTACGTCAGATGAAGCAGAAGCATTCTGTGAGGCTTATTACGATTTACTTCTCTCAGATACTGACGAGACCATCGCAAATAAGCTGTATAATGTAGTAAATTATGAATCATTTGATGTAACCTTATATCTGCCAGGCACTAATGGTGTGGTAGATAATAATGTGGTTACAACTGCCGGCGGTGTTACCGCTCAGGATACAGACGGTTCATTATACTATAAGGCATCATCAGGTGCTGAGCTCACTACGGATAAGGTTGAGACAGCTCTGAAGTCAGCTGCAACATCGAAGACCTTCACATTACTCCTGGGTAACAATGGCACATCAGAGAATAATGTGGTCTATGAGGAACTGAAGGCCAGCTCAGCAGAGCTTGCAAGCAGCAGCGCTGCTACAGCAGCAGAAAAGGTAAGTGATTTCCTTACATATATGTATATCAATATGAAGGATCACCTGTCTGTTACAGATACTACAGATAATGATAATAATGCAGTATCTGCATGGGATGTAGCCGGATATCTTAATACGACAAATGGTTATTCTGCAACAGATGGAGATGGCGATGTAGTATGTGATTACAGCATCACACCACTTACAAACTTTGTAGATTATACCAAGGTATTTGCTATGACCAGTAATATTGATGAGACAGTTGGTACTTCACGTATCATCATTTCTCAGGGTGATGTAAATCTTTCATCAAGCTCAGGTGATGAGCAGGGTATTATCATCTGCGGTGGCAATGTAACATTTGACAGCTCAGTAAAGTCCTTTAGAGGATTAATAATCTGCGGCGGAAAGGTATACTGTACGAGCGATATCAGTATAGCAGCTGACTCTACTTATGTAAGTAATCTGTTGGATACCTGCGCGGATGTTACACAGTCTGATAATGTCAGATTTATTACCACTGTACTAAAGAATTATACAAATAGTAATGAAGCCAACGGCGCAACTGTAGACGGAGTATCTATATCAGATATCTCTTATGAAGACATTCTCTTATTCCAGAACTGGAAGAAGAATGTAGAATAGGAGGTAAGATGAAGAAACATATATTAAAGAGAAACGATGCATATTCGTTGGTAGAGTTAATCATAGTTCTGGCAATCATGGCCATACTTTCAGGCGTAGCTGTCCTTACCATTTCTGTTATCAGTAATGGTAGGGTAACAGCCGCAAAGGATACCTTTGATACTGAAATAAGCGCGCTGATTACCAGGACAAAAACGCAGGATGCTGACAATGCTATCTGCCTTGTCAGAAACGGAAATGAATATGAGGTATATTATGGTACCAGTACGGATGGTGTAAGCTTCACGGCAAATGATCCAAATAATCCAGATAAGAATCTTAATAAATGTGACATTTATTATTCTGAGGATGGAAGCACACCGACACTGGTTACTAGCCTCGTTATAAAATTCAGGAAAACTGATGGCTCTTGTATTGCAGGATATGGCACATATTATTTCTGTAAGACAAATAAGGATTATGACAGATACCTGTCAAAGCTTACGATATCGCAGGCTACAGGCAGTCATTATTCTGGAGAATAGGAGGGCGTATGATGAATAATAAGAAAAATAATAAAGGTTTTACATTCATCGAGCTTATCCTGTATATGGCTATCCTTTCAATATTTATGGTAGCTGTAGTATCTCTGATGGGTTCGGCCATCAAGTCATACAGAACGATGAATGCCAGAAAACAGCTGCAGTCATCAGCAACAGAGACTTATGATACGATATCAGATATGTTAATGGGCGCAGTAGATGTCAGAATCTACGGCTCAGCATATCATGAGGAGACGGCGAGTAATGTATCAAGCTATGTAGAGCTTACCGATCAGGTATTTATAGTACCTTCTGATGATGAGTATGCAGACGATAACAATATATTATATTACTCATCAAACAGTAATCCAGTCACACTTACAGTAAATAAGCTGTCTGGCGGTTCCGTTTCTTTTGCAACAGTATATGATATCGGTTCCATCAAGTCATTTGCGGACACCACTGTGACAGCTCCATCTACAGATGATACGGTTATGATTACTGTAAATGCAATATATATCAGATATGCATCAGGTCTCGATGCATCAGGAAATACAGTATATTCGGAATGCACCATATCATATGATGATGACGCTGATAAGCTCTATATGTACAGGGTGGATGAGAGCGATGCATCCTTCGACACTGCAAATATAGGAAAGATATATTGGATGGACAGCACATACACCAATGCTTCAGAATACGTATTCTGTAAGAATGTAAGTGATTTTAAGCTTCAGGTAAGTCCTGAGACAGGAACCTTTGGTGTAGTCCTTGAACTTAATGATAACGCAACATCCGCTTCGTACGAATCAAAGGGTGTTGTGAGTTTAAGAAATTCATTCGTGTTAAAGAAACACGAGTGGAACTAGTTAAGGAGGGAAAGAATGATGTTTAAAAACAGAAGAGTCCTTTTATCCTCTGTAGCTATAGTGTTGACGCTTATCGTTTCTGCTATATTCGTGAATTTCACTCTTGCAAATTCGGGAAGTGTAGCAGAAGAGACGGCGTCACTCAGTTCAACTACAGGGCTCACAGGATATTCAAACATCGACCTTGCCGTTATTAACTCAAATGACACAAGTCTTCAGGCAACTGGAGACGATAAGTATCGTATAGTTCAGATTTTGCCGGCATCTATGCAGGACTACGCTGATGCTGATACAAAGCTTACAGCGACTGTTACAGCAAGCGGTTACTCCGGAACGGTAAGCACGGAGACCGGCTATACAGATACTACAGATCTTTGGAAATATGTTTATGATGGCGAATATTTTAGATATGCCGTATTTGACGGATATAAGACCATCTCAAATATGAGCATGGCTGAGGGAGCTGTACAGCTTACCACGGTCACGGTAGCTGATCTCAATGATATGGAGTCAGACGCTCAGGAGATACTTAATTCCGCTGATATGATTTATATCTGCGCTATGAGCTATACAGATTATATAACCACTGATATATCAGAGGACTTATATAACTGGCTGGTTACATATGCAACTACTGACAATTATCCTCTTATAATAGACTATGATACATTGTGTATAGATGATCCCGCCGGTATCACGGGAAATAACGATACATACAGGATGGGTACTCTGGCATACAAGCTCATGACAAAGACATGTGTAGCCAGATATGACAATGTTCTTGTTACCGGACCGGTGTTTGGAGATGACGGCGCATATCATACTTATTTTTATACACTATATGTGGAAGCAAGTGGAAATATTGATACACAGGGACAGACCAGCACTACTAAGACGATTTCGGATTTTATACTTCGTGCAGAAGAGTTAGGATATGTTGAGTCAAACCCATATTACAATAAGTGGTATGGAGATGAATCTTTTTCAACCTTTGCCAATCAGCAGTCCGTACATGGTGACTCTGCTTATGGTAAGGTAACAGCTGGTACTACATCCGGACTTACAGGTTCAAAGACTGAATGGGATTATGATAATGCAAAGATACTTGTAATCACAAATGGTGAATCAAATAGTATGTATTATGAGCTGATAGATGGTAACGATAAGAGCGGCTACCCGACCGAAAACAGCTATACATATAGCGAATCTACAGGAATATGGTCTTCGGTTGCAAAGGCAAGAAACAGTGATGTAACTACAGGTCTCTACTATACAAATAATGACAATTATGCGTTTGTACCAAGTGGAGCTGAGATATATCGTCTGCAAAGCTCAAACCTTCTGTCTGCTATCACAGGTACAGGCTCGATATATGACTATCATCCTTCAGATACGGGATATCTGGATGTATCTACTGCAGCTATCACAGCAAATATTACTGTAGACAGTTCAACTGCTTTAGAAGGAGCTTCTATACTTTTATTTGCAAAAAATAGCGATGGTGTATATGAGTATTTATCAACGGATGGAACAACTCTTATATCGTATGATCTTGGTACACCTGATGATAATGGTGATGGTACTTATACCTACACCATAAATATCGAAAAGTTGAATGCTGATTATACAGATTATAAACTGTTCTTAGTCCTGAATGATACGGTTTTAGCTGGTAATGCACTACAGGATACTGATGGTGATGGGACAAATGAGTTTGTATGGGAGGTAGGTACAGCTACATCTACCAGCGGCTATACTACCACATATGGCTATTATATAGTCACTGACACATCAAGCCTAAACGGAAATTCAGGAACCGGAGTAATTACCGACCTTCCAACTGATTATGACTTTAAGACAGATGCAAGCAATCCATTCATATTTGGTACTAATGTGTTGTTTGATGATGATACGTATATAGACACGAACGATTATATCGATGCTGCTGCAGGATACTATTTTCTGGATAGCGCAGCTACCGTAATCTCTTATGTGAAAGAACAGTACAGTGCATATTGTGATGAGATACTCGCAGAGTCAATGACAGGCAGTACTTTCTCATTCACAGATTTCGACTTCATCTTTATCGAGGATGGCGATTATGCTGATGAGATAGGAAATGAAGTATATAATCAGCTCCTTGCAGCTGTAGATGCCGGTGTATATGTAATCGTTGGCGATGAAGCTGGAAGCGGTATAGCTTCAAGCACTGACGGTTCGGGCAGCGGTGTAACGATAACTATAAACAGCCCATCTGCTCAGGCTATCGCTGACATTATAAATGCCGGTGTATATAGAGACGGAGCAGATAACAAGTTCAAGGTCCTTGAGATACAGCCTGATTACCCGATAGATACGAAGGTAGCAGAGAACAATGGTACTTATAGTGGCATGTTTACTTATCATAGTGATGGTACAGCTATCACGGGCGATTACTATACTGTGCCTTCGGATGTTGTATCCGGAAATGCGAAGGAAGAGCTCGACGAGGGTACTGAATATTATGAGTTTGACCTGACAAAAGCAAAGATAGCATATGCCATAGATGGCGTATCCTACAGTCAAATAGAACTGACTCAGGTGTCTACTGAGGCTCTGATAGGTATGACAGAGGATATAGCTGCTACATATGACTTGGTATATATCGGCGGCGATATCAGCGCAGTTGATAGAGATGTTGACGGTCAGTTTAACAAATATACCAGTTTGCAGGGTATAGGCGGATATTTTGCATCCATGATGCCGGTATTTATCATGTATACACATACAGGGTCAATAGCTGAATTATCTGCTGTAATGCCTGACGGTGCTTCTGTAAGTGCAAGTACAATGTTGGCTACCCCTGTTATAAATGGTACTACATATGCATCTACAGCATATACAGTACAAAATGGTAACGATTTGACATATACCAAGTATGAGGAGCTCCTGAACTATATCAATTCAGGTAGGCCGGTGATAGTAAGTGATGAGCTGACCTCAGTATATGAGAAGATGAATGCCGTAGAGCTCAGTGAGACACAGCTCCTGATGGGCTACTGGTATGATAATGGAGTACTCGAGAGAGGAAATGTATATCTCGATCCTACATCTAGGATATATAAGCTCGTAGATAGCATATATGCCACATATCAGAAGTCAGGAACCACAAATATCATCTGGGGCTTTGACGCATCTGATACTCAAAAGGTAGAAAATGAAGATGGCAAATATGGTACGACACTATATACTGCCAGATATGCAAATACTACCAGTGAAAAGATATATCTGACAAGCAACGCTCAAAAAGAGTCCTGGTATACAAATGAGACAAATGTAGTAAAGTCATATGCTACGGTATTTTCCGATACGCTAAATGCCAAGCTTAACAGCCTGGTAAATGACAATACACAGAGAGTAAGGCTTACTGTTACCACGAAGCCTACAGCCTATAAGGAGGGCGTTGAGTCAACCTATATAAGTTATACAAACCTCTCATATGCATTCATCCTGAATGGCAAGACAGGTACATATACATATAATCTGTATGTAGATAAGGATAAGAATACCAGCTTTGATACGTCGAGTGATTACTATACTACAGGTACGGTAAAGGTTACATCCGCTAATAATGACACAGAGACGTCAGTAAATCTGGCGCTCGATAGTGACTTCTATGGCGCAGCATACTGGCTCCTTCAGATAGAGGATGCAGATGGAAATGTAGTAGCCGAGGAAACCGGCATCAGCAAAATAGTAAATACCGTGGATGGTACCAGCGAGATAAATGTACTGCAGGTACAAACAATGGTGGATGGTCAGGACGCAACAACATGGACAGCTACTGATACTTTGTACTTTGATATAATGTCACAGACATCACACAAAATATGTTTGTATAACACTTATGCTAATATGACTGATTTGGACAATGTTAAAGCCATACAATATGCATGTCTCGGACGTCATGAGAACCGTTTCGGTATCGTGGAATATGACACATCAAAAGGAAGCGATGATTATTACTCAAATCTGGCTGATGCAATAACAGATGATTATAATGTAAATCTGGATATTATAGTGGCAGACGAAGATTATACTGATTTTGAAACAGGAGATGGAGTTAAAAGCTCGTATGATTGTCTCGATACCTGGGTATCAGAGGCTGAGACACTGGAAAGTGGCGGTACAGTAGAAAATATGACAAAGGCTACCTACAAGTCACTGGTATCAAATGCTCAGACTACATACAATGCAAAGATGACTGTTACAGAGAAAAAGAAGGAAGCCATCGATGAATTCCTTCAGGCTGCTATCGATTATCTCGATGGAAAGTATACCTCAGGGAAATATCTTGCTACATTCCAGAGTAATACTCAGAGCAGTGGTTTCTTTGTAGGCTTTAACAGCAGTATGTCGAATGATGATATAAAAGAGCTGCTGCAGTGGATGATGGATACCAGCGAGTATTCTCAGATATTCTTTGCAGGATATACTACAAATACAAATGTTATGTTTTCAAGTGGTGAGGTTACAGATACGATGTTTGGTCCAACCTTTACGGATCTCTTTATAGAATACAGAGATGCAAAGGATGATGAGCTTAAAGCAAAGGATACATACAGGACATATCTCAGGAGATCATATGGTTCAGACTTCATGAAGAAGATGTACTCGATACTGATACTTGGACCATCTGAGTGTTTTGGTGGCTTTGCAGTAGATGTATCTGCAGACACATGTAGCTATATACTTGACTTTGTATCAAATGGTGGAGATTTATTCTTCTTCCATGATACTATGACACCATATGCTGATGCCGGAGCAGTAACTTTGACAAAATCGCTGCTGGATGTAGTAGGCATGAACAGATTCCATGTAGACTTTACGGATCAGGCAAATACGTATGATGTAAACACATATACACTTAATACTTATACATCTGTGGATGCTTCTGCAGCATCAGTGACAAGTACTGCTACATCTGACACATATACTGACTTAACATATAAGGCATATAATGATGACGATACCTTGTACTATATGACACCTCTGACATTTAGCTCAGGCTTAGGTATCATAAACAGTATAAATTATGGTCTGAAGCTTGGCGCAACTACATGGCGTAATCAGCTTGGAACCAGCAATACAATATATATCAGTGCTTTGTCGATGACATATCTGTATCAGGATGGTAACAGCAATGGAGCTACATATACTCTCCCATATATATACACACAAATGGGATACAAGAAGGTAACTTCATGGTCGAAAAATACTAATGCAGATCAGTCAGCTACATCGCAGACAGTAAAGGCAAGTCAGTTGAATGAAGGTCTGGTTACGCTGTATCCATTCCAGATAGGCGACTCACTGAATATCTCAGGTACGCATGAGCAGGCTTATGCGTTAGACCTTGAGTCGGATAAGGTCACTGTATGGTATACATTGGCAGGCTCCAACAATTCAAGTGATGCAAAGATTAGATCATCGATGTTTGCTGCTGATCCATATGATGCAATGGAGAACTACTTCATCTATACCACATATTATGGCAGCGGAGCTATCACCTACTGTGGTGCCGGACATTCATCCGTAACTGGAAAAACTACGAAGAATAATGATGAGAGGAAGCTCTTCATCAATGTCATCGTAAACAGTGCTGAAGCGGTAGCTGAAAAGCCTTCTATCAAGATTTATGAGCCTGATGGCACATATGAGACAGAGCTTGATAAGGATGAAGAGATGACAGCCAGCACAGGACGTACGGTATATCTGATAGAGGCTGACTCAAAGACAGATACACCTGAGTTTGATGTAAAGGTTACTATACCGGATGGTACAACGGTTACTTCAGTAAGGTTCTACTATGATGGCGATTATACCGGAACAGGAAGACCTGGATATATCGATGACACATATCATGCAGAGATATATTATGAGGAATTTGCTGATGGAGTAACAGTAAACTGGACCAAGATGATGAGAGAGGCTACGGATTTGGCCGCACTTAATCTCAAGGAAGAGTACTTCAGCTGGTACGGAGGCACTTATACATACTTAGTAGTCGAGGTATACTATGATGGTTCTACAAAACCTGTATATGCGATTATAAAGATTAAGGCTTCTGACCCGTTATTTGACCTGACGGAAAATGATACTACCATTCAGATATCAGCAGTCGATGCTGTAGCTGAAAAGGTTTACACATTAGCTTAAATATAACGACCACCGGTTCGGTAATCGGACCGGTGGTTTTTTTGGAGGAAAAGATGATGTCCATAGATGGAAGAACCAGGGTACTTGGACTTTTAGGCGATCCGGTCTGCCATACGCTATCGCCAGATATTCATAATTACTTAAGTGACAGACTTGGGATAAACAGCATATATGTACCCTTTCATACGAAGCCCGTGGGGCTTTACGATGCTGTAAAGGGCGCATATGAGATGCACATAGGAGGACTTAACTGTACCGTCCCTCACAAAAATGAGGTCATGAAATATCTGACGGATATAGATGAGGGCGCACGGGCGATAGGCTCTGTGAATACGCTGGTAAGGACTGATGGTGGTTATAAGGGATATAATACCGATATGATGGGTCTCTACAGGGAGCTCATGGTCTATGATATAAGCCTCAAAGGAAAGCCTGTCATCATCCTCGGTGCAGGCGGAGCTGCAAAGGCTGTAATATATATGTGCATGAAATATGGTGCATCCGTCATATACTTGCTAAACAGGACGAAGGAGAAAGCCTTAGAGCTTAGTGCATATTATGCTAAGCTTTTCCATGATGATAACAGGATCATTCCGATGAGCCTTAGCGCATATGAGGATATCCCCCGAGATAAATATATAATATTTCAGGCTACCTCGATAGGGCTTGCTCCGGATAATGACAGGGTAGCCATAGAGGATGAAGCATTTTATGAGCTCTGTGATATCGGTATAGACCTGATCTATAATCCCTTTGAAACGAGATTTATGAAATCATGCAGGGCGGCAGGCGGGAAAGCCTATAATGGCCTCAGGATGCTGCTCTATCAGGGCATCATAGCATATGAGCTCTGGCATGACATATCTATATCAGAGGAGGTGGCGGATGAGGTCTATGACATACTTATGAAGCGCGTCAGAGGAAATATCGTGCTCATAGGCTTTATGGGCTGCGGCAAGACGACCATAGGACAAAAGCTGGCTTCGGACTATGGATATGAATTTATCGATACGGATGACCTCATAGAAAAAAGATGCGGCTGTAGTATAAATGAGATATTTGCCACAAAAGGCGAGGCGTATTTTCGTGAGATGGAAACAGAGATACTGCGGGAACTGACACTTAAAGCATCACATGCCGTGATATCTACCGGCGGCGGACTGCCCTTAAGGCAGGAAAATGCCGATTTGCTACAGAGGCTCGGGCGTGTGGTCTTCCTCGATATAACAGAAAATGAGGTGATATCCCGCTTAAGAGGCGACCTGACCAGACCGCTGCTTTCCGGAGACGACCCGGAGGGAAGGGTGCATGAGCTTATATCATATCGCAAGCCTATATATAGTGCCGCAGCAGATGTAACTATAGACGTATCCGGCAGGAGCGTAGTGGAAATAGTGGCAGAACTGATGAATTAGCAAAATCAACCTTGCATTATTTACCTATATATTATAAAATAGTGCAAGAAGCTTATAACAGATAGGAGGAAAAATGAGTTATGGCAGAGATGATTTCAGCAGGCGATTTTAGAAATGGAGTGACGATAGAATTTGAAGGAAATATCTTTCAGATTATCGAGTTCCAGCACGTTAAACCCGGCAAGGGCGCTGCATTTGTCAGAACCAAGCTTAAAAATATCAAGAATGGTGGCGTGGTAGAAAAGACCTTCAGACCTACAGAGAAGTGCGAGAAGGCGCATATCGAGAGAAAGGATTATCAGTATTCCTACAGTGATGGAGATTTATTCTACTTCATGGATCCTGAAACATTTGATATGGTTCCTCTGAATAAGGACGCGATAGGCGATTCACTGAAGTTTGTGAAGGAAAATGAGACATGCAAGCTTGTATCACATAATGGACAGGTATTTGGCATAGAGCCGCCTCTGTTTGTAGAGCTTGCCATCACCGAGTGCGAGCCTGGTGTGAAGGGAAATACCGCTACAGGAGCTACAAAGCCTTGTACTGTCGAGACGGGAGCGCAACTTAACGTACCTTTATTTGTAAATGAAGGCGATGTCATCAAGATTGATACCAGAACAGGCGAGTATCTGTCGAGAGTATAAAAATATAAATGTGTTAGAACATAGAAAAGAATCATTTCATATTGAAATGGTTCTTTTTTTTTGCCTGTCCGAATAAATATATGTATGCGAAAATATCTGATAATCGGGGTACATATATGCCAAATGACAGAATGAATGAGATAGCCGGGGTGCTCTCACGCAAACTGAAAATCATACTCGCAGAAAGCGATATGGATTTTGACGGTATGCAGGAGATAAGGCTGCGGATAAATAGTCCGTTGATAATATTATATAAGGATGCAGAGGTCTGCCTTGATAATCATGGCAGAAGGACTGCCAATATGGCATGCGCATATAAGGTTACAGCTGAGGATATCAGGGAGACTCTCGAGTATATAAGCCATTATTCTCTATATGCATATGAGGATGAGGTAAGGCAGGGATTTATCACGATAGCGGGAGGACACAGGGTAGGACTCTGTGGGAGAGTGATAACAGAGACAGATGAGATAAAAAGCATCAGATATATCTCATTCATAAATATCCGTCTGTCACATCAGATAAGGGGGTGTGCCAGGCATGTCATGCCTTTTATCGCAGATGGCGGGCATATCAGACATACGCTTATCATATCCCCACCGGGCTGCGGCAAGACGACGCTGCTTCGTGATGTAGTGAGGATGCTTTCAGACGGATATGATGACGTGAGAGGAGTCACGGTGGGCGTCGTAGATGAACGTTCTGAGATAGCGGCATGCTACAGGGGCGTTCCACAAAACGATCTCGGGAAAAGGACGGATGTGCTGGACTGCTGCCCGAAATCATATGGCATGATGATGCTGATACGCTCCATGTCGCCAAAGGTTATCGCGGTAGATGAGATAGGAGGACGTGATGATATAGCTGCCATCTATGACGTGATAAATTGCGGCTCAAAGCTCATAGCCACCGTACATGGAAATAAGGTGGAAGATATAAGAAAACGACCGGGACTAATGACTTTGATGGATGAACGGATCTTTGAGAGATATATAGTATTGGATAACCGGGGAGGCGCCGGACACATAGAAAATATATTTGATGAGAGGGGTTCACGGCTCTATGGGATGGAATAATATGCTCCATATACTGGGTGCGATATTGGTTATATGGACCTGCTCCGGCACAGGTATATATATCAGTAATCATTATACCAATATGGCCAATGAGCTGATGAGTCTGCTGCAGGCCGCAAATATCATAAGGGGAGAGATAAAATATGCGGCTTCGGAGCTGCCGGAGGTATTTGCTCATGCGGCGGACAGGTCCTGCGGCAGTATCAAAATGTGGCTCGTTAATCTGTCTGATAAAACGCTAAAGTGCCATGACAGGAGCTTTATGGAGATATGGGAAGCTGAGATGCAGACACTTAAGAGATATAGCAGCTTGAATGAGAAGCAGCTAGGTAATGTACATGAACTAGGCAATGTTCTGGGGTATCTGGATGTCGCGTCACAACTAAACGGCCTCAGCCTGTGGGAGGAAAATGTAAGATTTGAATATGAAGTCTTGCGGGACAAACTGGTACATATAAAGAAGATGGCGACGCTGCTCGGCTTCCTGACTGGGATAATAATTGTAATTATATTTATATAGCACAGTAGATATGTGTCTGCTGATTATATATCTGTTACGTATGTATCTGTTCCTAATATGTACTAAACGAAAACGCTCTCGCTCAAGTTCGAACGTAGCGGTACTAAGACTTTTTGGTATGGTTAATATTCCATAAATGGAAATTAACCATACCAAAAGCCTAAGGACCGACGTTCTCAATCGTTTCGTATTAGTACATATAGGAAGCAGATACATATATTTACATATAGGAAGTAGACACACACATATATATATACAGGAAGCAGAGACATGTATAGTGTATAAATAAAGGAGATGAGGGATATATGACGGTGCAGATTTTGATAAAGATAGGAGCAGTCGGAATACTCGTTGCGTTACTAAATCAGATCTTGAAGCACTCCGGCAAGGATGAGCATGCATATCTCGTAAATCTGGCCGGACTGATTATAGTCTTATCGTGGGTACTGCCATATATTATGGAGCTGTTCGAGGATATAATGGAGCTTGCTGATATGGGAGGGTGAATGGAGCATGAGTATAGTAAATCTGTCAGTAATCGCTGTCATCATGGCAGTCATGTGTATCTGGCTGAAGAAGATGAGCCCGGAATATGGCACGCTGCTAAGTATAGGAGCGTGCCTGCTCATCATGGGATATATCATAGTAAAGCTCACGAGGGTCATGGACTATATAGGAGAGATCACAGCCGAAATCCATATAGATACACTCTATATAGAGATAATATTTAAGATGGTGGGTATAGCCTATATATGCGAATTTGCATCATGCCTGTGTAAGGATGCAGGCTGCAGCGCCATAGCCTCACAGATAGAGATAGCAGCAAAGCTTTCCATGCTGCTCATAAGTGTTCCGATAATCCTGAGTCTGATAGATACGATAAGCGGTTTGCTTTCCTAAATGGCCTATGAGGAGATGTCTGAGAAGGGGACTGTTTATGCTGATATTGATATGTGTGGCGATAAGCAGGGCGACGACTATATATGTACAGGCAGATACAGGTGAAGATACGGAGATAGATGATTACGATTGGCTGGATTTCACGGCGCTGGACGATGATTTAAGTGACAGATGCAGCATATCATTTACGAAGATATATAACTGCCTGCTGGATGGGGATATATCAGGGGTTGCAGAGCATATCCTGGAGGCCTTGTGGGACAGCATTAGCTATGAGATAAAATATAACAGTAGGAATATGCTAATCATCCTGGCGATAGTGATGTTTGGCAGCATATTTTCAAATATGTCCGGAAGGCTTGCGGCATATGCATCAGAGGGAGGATTTTTTGTTACATATCTGGTACTTATATCGCTGCTGCTGTCATCTTTTGCGTTGATGCAGGATATCGCGGAGGCTGCAATCACGGATATCATAGAGTTCATACGGTTATTTATACCGGTATATACGCTGTCTGCAGGGTACGCCTGCGGGGACAGGACGGCGGCGATGTCCTATGAGATAATGATATTTGTAATATATATCTGTGAAAATATAATCATGTATATCATTTTTCCGCTGGTCAGATTCTATTGCATCATAGGACTTGTAAACAGGCTGAATAAAGAGGATTTCTTTTCAAAGACGGCAGGTCTGATGAAGTCGGTGTCGCTGATGATATTAAAGGGCGTATTAGGCTTTGTGATGGGTGTAAATATCATAAAGGGCATGATATCGCAATCAGTGGATAGGCTCGAGAGAAGCAGCATGTATAAGGTGCTGTCAGCACTGCCGGGAGGAAGCGGTGTATCGACGGTGGCAGGCATACTAATCAGCTCCGGCTCACTGATACGTAACAGCATCGGGATAGCGGGATCGTTGACTGTCATAATCATATCGATGCTGCCTGTGATAAAGCTGCTTGTCATACTTATTTCACTAAAGGTGGTCGCGGCGCTGGTCCAGCCCTTTTCTGATAAGAGATACTCGGAGGGAGTGGATATCATGGCACAGACAGCCGCCCTTATGCTAAAGGCGACCATGACGGCTGTTCTGATGTTTGTCATAAGTATAGCGCTGATGGGTATGCTTTCATCATAAATGATGGTTGTGGGGGGGTATCATGCTTATTGACTGGATAAAGAGCATCATAATATTTGTCATATTTGCATCATTTGTCAGATATCTGCTGCCTGATGGCGCATATCTGAAGTACATCCAAAACACGATAGGGCTGGTAATGATACTGGTGGTAATAAATCCGCTGATGGAGCTTTTTGACCTGTCTGAAAGCCTGCAGAGTTATTACTTTGATGAAATGTCCAGTGACGGGGCATATGCAGAGGATGATATGTATCTCACAGAGCTGATGGAGGAGCTCGTGGAGGAATATATCAGTGGAAGCTATGGCGAGGAGGCGGATGTGACCGTGAGCCTTAATGATGGAGATGTCAGTTCAGTTGATATAGCATTTCCAGATGGCGGGACACCTGATATAGATATGGCAGACCTGATAGAGGATATATCGGCGGCATTTGATATCGATGCGGATGTGATACATATAGTATAGATGAGGGGAGGGATGTCATGGAGACGATAAAGAAGGTTCGTGAGCTGATGTCTGGCGAGAAGGGGAGAAAGCTTCGTAACAGTATCATCATCCTCATATGCGGCATATGCATGCTGGTCATAGTCTGGCCGCAGAGCCTGACGGATGAGGACGGAGATAGAGAGTCATCAGCAGACAGTGCTGCTCAGATAGATGATGAAGGCGCAGCAGATACGGCGCTCGCGGATTACTATGGCGACACATCAGGATATATCGAGAGCCTTGAGAGGAGACTCGAGGAGATACTCTCACAGGTGGACGGAGTGGGCTCTGTGCAGGTGATGATTACCCTCGAAAATAATGGGGAGATACAGGTAGAAAAGGATCGGACGTCCGCTACCTCTACCGATAATGAAACAAGCGATGGAGATAGTTTAGTATCCGGGAGTACGAATACATCTGAAGCAACAGTAATGGAGGATACCGACAGCGGGAGCTCGCCTTATGTAACCAGTGTGACGGAGCCTGCCGTCTGTGGCGTAGTGGTAAGCTGTGAGGGCGGCGGGGATGCGGATGTGGCTTTAAAAATATCTGAGGCTGTACAGGCATTATTTGATGTACCGGCGCATAAGATTGTTGTGTTAGAATTAAAATAATGGCGGAGGGTTATGTATGGCGATGAAGTCTCGAAAAATCTTTAAGAAGAACAGGCTGGTGATACTTGCGCTATCGGTAATGATAGGCGTTGCAGGGTATCTGAATTTTAGTGAGGATAAGAAGACTACTACCTCGGATGATGAAATAGCAGATGCTGAGGTAATAAGTTATGAGACGGATACGGAAAATGAATATGCGGAGGCTGAATCAGATGAGGATGTGGACGAGGAAACGGGAGAGGTGGAGCTAAACAGTGATGAGGAGGATATAGGAGAGGCGGTACTTACCAGCAGCAAGGTAACATCAGGCTACATATCCACAGCGAAGCTCAACAGGGAGCAGAATCGCTCCAAATCCAGAGAGGCGCTGCTTGAAATCATCAATGACGAAACGATAGATGAGACATCAAAGGAGGATGCTGTCGCATCATATGTCGCATTAAATGACATAATAGAGATGGAGTCTGATATCGAAACACTTCTCCTTGCAAAGGGATTTTCGGAGGCCATAGTGACTATCGGAGATAATTATGTGGATGTGGCACTGAATGTGGAGAGTGTGGACGATACGACAAGAGCGCAGATAGAGGATGTCATCACCAGAAAGACCGGGCGAGATGTAAGTGAAGTCGTAATCTCCGTAGCAGGAGAGAAGTGAAGCGCCACTGTGCTGGCTACGACCGAACGTTACAGTTCTTGTACCACGTGACGCATGTAAAGATAGCGCTATGCAAGATAAGGGTATGCACGTCAAAGACGATTAGCGAGGCTTTCTACGAAAACTGCATGCTAGCAACGAGGGCGGGCGCGTGTCTGAGCCCGGAGGGCGAGTTTGCGCAGGAGCCCGAGTGGATAAGCGCATGCAGTGTGTAGAAAACGCAGCGTGTCTTGACGGCATACTCTTGCCTTGTATAGTGCGACTGTAGAAAACGCAGCGTGTCACAAGGAACTGCATCATTCGGTCTTGTGTCACATGGCGCATGTGCAGATAACACGGTGGAAGGCAGCTGAGGGGAAAAGTATAGTTTGCTTGCAAAAATACAGGTATTTGATATATAATAATAAAGATAGCGCTTTGCGGAGTGGGTGTAGATATTTTACATGGAGGTTTGTTATGAGTGAAGAAATGGAAAATATATATAATATAAAGGAAGATGGTATGACAGGGTACGTTCATATAGCAGATGAGGTGCTTGCGATTATCGCGGGACTGGCTGCTCGGGAGGTAGAGGGCGTATCGAAGCTGACAGGTAATCTGCCAAATGAGCTCGCAAGCAGGCTTGGGAAGAAAAATCATGCAAAGGGTGTAAGGATAGAGCTTTCGGGCAGTGAGGTAATGGTGGAGCTGACACTGGAGATATTATATGATTATAATATAAAGAGTGTTTCGGCGGCTGTACAGAACAAGGTAAAACAGGCTATTGAGACCATGACAGGGCTTACCGTCACGGAGGTAAATATAAGGATAGCCGGTGTAAAAATAAAAGATGTAAATTAGGAGCTTTTGGGATAAGATGACAAGAAGAGAACTTAGAGGAAAAGTATTCCAGATATTATTTGGCATGGAATTTAATAAGGATGAGGATATCAGAGAGCAGGCTTATATGTTCTTTGAAAACAGTGACAACTCATATAAGGATGGAGAAAAGGAATATATAGTTACGCGGGCAGCAGATGTGGCATCCCACAGAGAAGACATAGACAAGGTAATAGAGCAGATATCCGAGGGCTGGAAGCTCAACCGTATAGGTAAGGCTGAGCTTGCCATATTGCGACTTGCCGTATATGAGATACGCTATGATGAGGATATACCGGTCAAGGTAGCCATCAACGAGGCAGTTGAGCTTGCAAAGCTGTTTTGTGACCCGGATGCGAAAAGTTTTATAAACGCGTTGCTTGCAAAATTAGCATAAAGGATAGATGAAATGTCAAAGGTATATACTGTAGGACAGATAAATGGATATATCAATAATCTGATAAGCAGCGATTATATATTAAAAAATATCTGCGTAGAAGGAGAAGTATCAAACTGCAGCTATAAGGCTTCGGGACATATTTACTTTTCTCTGAAGGATGAAACAGGCTCCATGCCTGCTGTTATGTTCCATGGCAATGTAAAAAAAGGTCTTACATTTACCTTGGAAAACGGACAAAAGGTCAGGGCGACCGGCAGGATAGGCGTATATGAGCGTGATGGCAGATATCAGCTGTATGTGACGACTATCGATCATGCAGGCAGAGGAAATCTCTATGAGGAATATGAGAGGCTGAAGCAGAAGCTCTATGAGCAGGGGTTATTTGATTTTGAAATAAAGAAGCCTATCCCAAAATATCCGAGACAGGTAGGTATCGTGACATCAGATACCGGAGCGGCCATAAGAGATATAGAAAATATAGCGGCGAGGAGAAATCCCTTCGTACAGCTCATACTCTATCCCGCAAAGGTGCAGGGAGATGGCGCAGCAGCTGAGATAGCAGAAGGCATCAGAGTCCTCGACCGGATGGGTCTGGATACTATCATCGTAGGCAGAGGCGGCGGTTCTATAGAGGACTTGTGGGCATTTAATGAAGAAGAGGTGGTATGGGCGATATATGAGGCACAGACGCCGATTATATCAGGTACAGGCCATGAGATAGATAATACTTTGGCAGACTATGCAGCAGATTTGAGAGCACCTACGCCATCAGCGGCGTGTGAGCTGGCATTACCCGATATCATGTCTGTGTATTCACGTCTGGATGCTCTGGATGAGAGAATTTCAGATGATATGTATGATAAGTTGCAAAACTGTAAGGACAGACTGACAAATCTGGAACGCAGCCTCAGATATTTGAATCCTGCCGAGAGGCTTAAAAGTCAGAAGCAAAGGCTTATGAATATAAATGAAAGGCTGGATACGCTGATCCGTAGAGCTTATGACAACAGGCTTGGTGCATTAAAGCTTGTCACGGCAAGGATACATGGTGCGTCGCCTACGGCAAAGCTTACCCATGGATATGGCTATATAGAGGATATGTCCGGCAGACCGGTGCTGCATACAAAGGATTTAGAGGTCGGCGACGACATCCGCATAACCATGCACGACGGACAGGTATCAGCAAATATAACAAAGGTATAGGAAATGACATATGGAAGATAAGGAAAGAGAGTATTCGATAGAGGAGGCCCTGGACAGGCTCGACGAGATAGCAGACAGGCTGTCAGAGGATGACATACCGCTTAAGGAGGCCCTGAGCGAATATACAGAGGGCGTGAAGCTCATAAAGCAGTGTCGCGATATGTTAGATGGTGTGGAAAA
>X287_Common_Brushtail__coassemble_4_pt1 | contig 56391 bp, 41 predicted proteins | sample X287_Common_Brushtail__metabat2_low_PE_009 | metagenome-assembled genome bin X287_Common_Brushtail
GCCTTTTACTCCATTTTATTAGCGTATATTATGTGAGATTAGACGTTAAATTTGAAGAGGATCACATCTCCATCCTCGACGACATACTCTTTTCCTTCCTGTCTGACCAAGCCCTTTTCCTTGGCTGCCGTCATGCTTCCACATTCCATCAGAGCGTCATAGCTGACTACCTCAGCTTTGATAAAACCTCTTTCAAAATCCGAATGTATCTTGCCTGCAGCTCCTGGAGCTTTAGTTCCCTTTGTTATCGTCCATGCTCTGGATTCAGTCTCCCCTGCAGTCAGATAGCTGATCAGTCCGAGCAGCGAATAGCTTGCCTTTATAAGCTTGTCAAGTCCAGATTCCTTAACTCCCAGCTCCTCCAGGAACAGTTGCTTTTCTTCATCATCAAGTTCGGCGAGCTCCTGCTCCACCTCGGCACATACTGCAAATACCTCAGCATCAAAATCCTCGGCATATTTTCTGACCGTCTGTACATATTCATTTGATGCGCCATCATCTGCCATATCGTCCTCACTCACATTTGCCGCAAAAATCACAGGTTTATATGTAAGCAGGTTATATTCTTTTAGCCAGTTCAGCTCATCCTCATCCTCCGTCACATATGTCTTTGCCAGATTTCCTGCCTCAAGATGCGCCTTGATGCTGTTTTGAAGCTCAAGCTCCTTTGCCTGCTGCTTGTCATTTCTGGCGCCACGTATAGTCTTTGCTATCCTTCTTTCAAGCACCTCTATATCAGAAAATATCAATTCCAGATTTATCGTCTCTATATCACGGACAGGATCTACCGAACCATCCACATGTATGACATTTGTATCCTCAAAGCATCTGACCACATGGACGATGGCATCCACCTCTCTGATATTTGCCAGGAACTGATTTCCGAGTCCCTCACCCTTTGATGCGCCCTTTACCAATCCCGCTATATCCACGAACTCTATCACGGCAGGCGTGGTCTTTGCAGAATGATACATTTCGGTAAGTGCATCAAGCCTTTTATCCGGCACTGCCACTATACCTACATTTGGATCTATCGTACAAAAAGGATAGTTCGCAGATTCTGCTCCTGCCTTTGTTATCGAATTAAACAATGTACTCTTCCCTACATTTGGGAGTCCGACGATTCCTAGTTTCATACTTTATATTTCCTCACTTTCCAGCTTGTCGTTTTTTTCTAACGTATAAAAGAATAACACATTTTCAAGCCACATACAATCAGATTTATGAAGGGGTATCTGTGTTCAGCCCGTTTTTGAGCTTTACAATAAGTATCCGTCTCACACTTTCATCTATCCTATCTTCTGTCAGCTCTCCAGTCGATACGGCTTCCTCTATCGCTTCTATGGTGGCATCTATATCTGTCGGCTCAAGCAGCATATCGCAGCCCGCCTTTACTGCCATGACTGCGACCTCTTCAGCAGTATAGCTTTCCGCTACCGCGCTCATGATGAGCGAATCCGTGATAACGATACCATCATACCCGAGCTCCTCTCGCAGGAGTCCCGTAACAATCTCCTCCGACAATGTAGCCGGTACATCATCCATATCCGGCACAATCAGGTGTCCTACCATTACGAAATCGGCTCCGGCCTCTATGCCTGACATAAACGGAAGCAATTCTTCATCCAGCAGTTCTTCCTCGGTCTTATTTACATAGGCAGCGCTATAATGTGAATCCTCCGAGGTATCTCCATGTCCTGGAAAATGTTTTAACGTACACATCAGATTTCCGGCATGAAATCCATCCACTGCATAGCTGATAAGCTCCGCCGCCTGTTCGAAATCATCACTGTATGCCCTCTTTCCGATAACGGTATTTTCCGGATTTGACCAGACATCACAAACAGGTGCAAAATCCAGATTGAAGCCTAGCTCCGACATATCCGTTGCGATGGTCAGTGCGTTATTATATGCCGTGTCCACCCCATCATCCTTATATGTATACATCGAGCTTATATATGTCGTACCAAGCGTACTCATCAGCCTGTTTACGACTCCGCCCTCTTCGTCAGCCGCAATAAACAAATCGATGTCGCTATATGCCTGTGTATTTGCAATCATCTCGGTCGTCTGCGATATACTTATAAAATTTTTCTTAGAATACATAATGCCGCCCACCGGATATTTTACAAGTGCAGCCTCTGTGGTCTCTCCCGCTATCGTCACGCAGTCAGCACCCGTTATACTTTCAGGATTTACAAAAAGCATCTGGCAGATTTTATCTCTAAGTGTCATACCAGACATTATCTCTTCCGCCTTTAGCACGTACGAATCCTCCTCAGAGATTTCCGTATCTGCTTCTGTGGTTTTTATTTCCGCTTCCGTAGTTGCTGTATCTGTCTCCGTAGTACCCGTTGTCTCAGAAGCTGCCTCATGCTCTGCAGCTTCTTCTGTCGTTATGTTCCCCTCCACATCTCCCGTGGATAAGACTTCTTTTTTATTTGAATGGCACGCGGCGCACAAAACAGTCATAACGCATATCGCAAATATGCAGCAAAATCTTCTATATATCTTCATATGTAACCTCTGTCAAAAAAGACCGGTACATCAGGAAATGCACCGGTCTCTTGATTATCATTATTATAAATTACATTGCCTCATATGTAGCTCTGATTGCCTTGATAAAGTTCTCACTGTTTAATACGGTAGGATTTGGAAGTGTGGTAATAAGTGCCAGATCCTTTGTCATCTTGCCATCCTCGATGGTCTTGATGGTAGCTGCTTCCAGCTTGTCTGCAAATTCCATAAGCTCCTTGTTGCCATCTAACTCGCCACGCTTACGAAGCGCGCCTGTCCATGCAAAAATAGTTGCTACGGAGTTTGTAGATGTTTCCTCTCCTGCCAGATGCTTATAATAATGTCTCATAACCGTACCATGCGCAGCCTCGTACTCGTATTTGCCATCTGGAGATACAAGCACTGATGTCATCATGGCCAGAGAACCAAATGCTGATGATATCATATCGCTCATTACATCGCCATCGTAATTCTTACATGCCCATATGTATCCGCCTTCGCTCTTCATAACACGCGCTACAGCATCATCTATCAGTGTGTAGAAATATTCAATGCCTGCCGCATCAAATTTTTCCTTATACTCAGCATCAAAAATCTCCTGGAAGATATCCTTGAATGTATGGTCATACTTCTTTGAGATGGTATCCTTTGTCGCAAACCATATAGTCTGTTTTGTATCAAGAGCGTAATTGAAGCAGCTTCTTGCAAAGCTCGCTATGGACTTGTCGATATTATGCTGTCCCTGAATCACACCCGGTCCGTCAAATTCATGGATGGTCTCTCTGATTTCAGTACCATCCTCACCTGTAAATACCAGCTCTGCTTTTCCCGGACCCGGTACATCTATCTCTACATTTTTATATACATCGCCATATGCATGTCTGGCTATCGTGATAGGCTTCTTCCAGTTCTTTACGCAAGGCTCGATACCCTTTACCACGATAGGTGCTCTAAATACAGTACCATCAAGAATAGCTCTGATGGTTCCATTAGGGCTCTTCCACATTTCCTTCAGGTTATATTCCTCTACTCTTGCGGCATTTGGTGTAATAGTAGCGCATTTTACTGCGACCCCATACTTTTGTGTAGCATAAGCCGAATCAAAGGTTACCTGGTCATTTGTCTGATTCCTGTACTCCAGACCCAAATCATAATATTCTGATTTCAAATCTATAAAAGGATAAATCAGCTCATCCTTAATCATCTGCCAGAGTATCCTGGTCATCTCGTCTCCATCCATCTCTACAAGCGGTGTAGTCATCTGAATTTTTGCCATTTTCTTTTTCCTCCACTTTCTTTTTATTTCTTTCCTATGTGATTATAGCAAAAGAATGTTTCATTTGCTACTTTTTTTATTTATTCCTAATTTTATAAGCCATACCTGTCAAATTCAATAATTAATGAAAGCGTCACACATATCCGTAAATGCCTCTGACTGAAACCTCTCCGGATATGATATCGCGGATGCTTCCGTCCGCAGACCTGACCCGAAGTGCACCGTTTGGCAACAGCCCTACTGCCTCATACTCGTTTGCCATATCAGCTTCTATTACCAGAACCTGTCTGCCGCGATTTACCAGCATCTCATTATATTCATCCAGTATGGCGGAAAGCTCTCCCGTCTTTAGAAATACGGCATAGAGTCTCTCAAATTCATTTGAGATATCTGCTATAAGCCTTGCACGGTCATATTTTATTCCGGTCTCCAAAAGCACGGATGTCGCCTTATCGGCCAGCTCCTCCGGAAATTCTCTATTGTTTACATTTATACCGATACCGCAGACTACATAGTTGATATCCATGCCCTCCGAGCTCATCTCCGTGAGTATGCCACAGATTTTTTTGCCATTTACCACTACATCATTCGGCCATTTGATGCCTGCCGATATGCCAGGCACTCTGTTTATGGCATTTGCCACCGCCATCGCTGCCACGATGGTTATACGTGATACGACTCCAATCTCTATATCAGGTTTCAGGAGATAGGTCATAAAAATCGAACTGCCCTTTGGCGAGTCCCAGCTTCTTCCTCGTCTTCCGCGACCCACCACCTGTCTGTCCGCCACATAAAGGCTGCCGTCCGGGGCATGCTCTTCGCCCCCTCTTTTGGCCTGCAGGTTTGTAGAATCTGTCTCGTCAAAATATATATAATTTCTGGCAAAGCTTTCCGTGGTAAGGCACGGCTCCACCCGGTCATATGACATCCTGTCAGGTACTGATATCAGTCTGTAGCCCTTGTTATTTATACCTTCTATCTCATATCCCTTATCCTTCAGCGAATGGATGGCTTTCCATATGGCATTTCGCGATACATCAAGCTGTCTAGAAAGCTCCTGTCCGGATACATACTCATCACGCTTTTCCAGCAGTATCTCCAGTATCTTATCCTTCATCCTGCTCCTCCTCTATATACGCACCGGTCTTTTTGAGCAGCATATGATATATCATATCGCATTTCTCTCTTCGCCCTATAAATGGAAGAACATAATTTACGCGCCCTACATCAAATTTCAGAATATAATAAGCCATATCAGGATCAGGGATTACCAGGTTGACATTTTTTACATCATCATAATTTATAATCGTATTCTTTTTTTCCTGCTGCACCTCTATATGCTCGTCCCGAAATATATAGTTGGCAGTAAATGCGCCTCTGCGAAATGAGCCCTTCACAAGAGTCAGACCATATACAAGTGCCGCCAGTCCAAAGGCTATCAGAATAATGCTCGGCCTGTCCTTTATCAGGCCTGCGCTTATTATAAGGCCTCCAAGGAATACGAAAACGAGTCCTACTACACGATATGATATTCTTGTAGCCTTCCGTTTTACTACCTTGTAGCTTATTTCTTCCATTTTTGTCTCCTTTTTTCTTTTTAAATAAATATGTCTGTTTTATATATTCAATAAGGTCACATCACCGAATATATAAAACAGACATTTATGTAATACTTATTTATTTCTATAGATGATATCGTTTCTTCCCGGTCCGTTGGAAATCATGGTAATAGGGAAGCCGATTTTTTCTTCGATGAACTCGATATATTTACGACAGTTTTCCGGCAAATCGTCATAATCCCTGATGCCTCTGATATCCGACTCCCAGCCTGGCAGTACCTCAAGTACCGGCTTTGCCTTCTTGAGCTTATCTGTGGTCGGGAAGTCCGTGGTTATCTGTCCGTCAATTTCATATCCGGTACATACCGGTATCTCCTTCAGATATCCCAGAACATCAAGCACGGTAAATGCTACGTCAGTAGTGCCCTGGATACGGCATCCGTACTTCGATGCTACGCAGTCGAACCAGCCCATACGTCTCGGTCTTCCGGTGGTAGCGCCGTATTCGCCGCCGTCTCCGCCGCGTCGTCTTAACTCATCTGCAACCTCTGTGTCATGTATCTCGCTGACAAATTCGCCTGCACCAACTGCGCTGGAATATGCCTTACATACTGTAATAATCTGCTTGATCTCATATGGAGGAATGCCTGCACCTATAGCTCCATAAGCAGCCAGTGTGGAGGATGATGTAACCATAGGATAGATACCGTGGTCAGGATCCTTTAATGAACCAAGCTGTCCCTCAAGCAATATGTTTTTTCCTTCCTTTATGGCATCCCACAAATATGCTGATACATCACATACATATGGTGCAACCATCTCCTTATATTCCATAAGTGTATCAAATATCTCATCAACCTCAAGGAGCGGTTTATGATACAGATGCTCAAGCAGTACATTTTTCTGAACTATGACTCTTTCGATTTTTTCCTTGAGTGCATCCTCGTCAAACAGCTCACTTACCTGAAAGCCTATCTTTGCATATTTATCTGAATAAAATGGAGCAATACCTGACTTTGTAGAACCGAAGGACTTGCCTGCAAGTCTTTCCTCCTCATACTCATCAAATAATATATGATAAGGCATAACCATCTGCGCTCTGTCTGAAACTAAAATCTTTGGCATAGGAACGTTGCGGTCCGTTATCTCCTTTATTTCATTGAATAATACAGGAATATTTAGTGCCACACCATTTCCGATTATGCTGGTAGTATGATTATAGAACACGCCTGACGGCAATGTGTGAAGCGCAAACTTACCATAATCATTTACGATAGTATGTCCGGCATTTGCGCCACCCTGGAATCTGACAATAATATCCGACTCCTGTCCTAACATATCAGTAATCTTACCTTTTCCTTCGTCGCCCCAGTTAGCGCCTACTACTGCTCTTACCATATTTATATCCTCACTTTCGATGTGTCTTCAAAACCGACAAGATACATATTAATCCATTTCATATCTAAAATCAAGCTTTCCTATACGTTGATTTCAGCTGTCATGCCTAGTACATCAGCATTTTTATCGAGTATCGGCTTCACTACCTCTTCCAAGAATTCCGCGGTCTGCTCCGGTGCGCGTCCGACAAAATTCTTTGGCTCAAGTATCGCCTCTATCTCTTCCTTTGACATGCCAAATGCCGAATCGCCCGCAATCAGATCCACCAGATTGTTTTCATTGCCATATTTCTTTACCTGTTCTCCGGCCTTCATCGAATATTCTCTGATCTTTTCATGAAGCTCCTGACGGTTTCCGCCGCGTTTTACGGCATCCATCATAATATTCTCTGTAGCCATAAAAGGTATCTCCCTCATAAAGCATTGATATATAACCTTATCATATACCACCAGACCATCTACTACATTCAGATACAAATCGAGTATGCCGTCTACAGCCAGGAATGCCTCAGGCACGGATATTCTCTTATTTGCCGAATCATCCAGAGTCCTCTCAAACCACTGGGTAGCTGCCGTGATGGCAGGATTTAAAGCATCCGTTATAACATAATTTGCCAGAGATGCTATCCTCTCGCTTCTCATAGGATTTCTCTTATATGCCATGGCTGATGAACCTATCTGATTCTTTTCAAATGGTTCTTCTATCTGCTTCAAATGCTGGAGCAGACGTATATCATTAGAAAATTTATGTGCGCTCTGGGCTATGCCTGATAAAACATTTAATACCCTGGCATCTACCTTTCTGGAATATGTCTGTCCTGATACAGGATAGCACTCCTTAAAGCCCATCTTCTCTGCAATCTTTCCATCTATCTGTCTGACCGTCGCATGGTCGCCATTAAAAAGCTCCAAAAAGCTCGCCTGAGTACCGGTAGTGCCCTTGGAACCTAAAAGCTTCTGCTCACCTATCATATATTCGAGGTCTGAAAGATCAAGCAGCAGCTCCTGCATCCACAGCGTGGCACGTTTTCCTACCGTAGTAGGCTGTGCAGGCTGGAAATGAGTGAATGCAAGTGTCGGCAAATCCTTATATTTATCTGCAAATTTTGCCAGTTCGTTTATGACATTGAGGAGCTTTTTTCTTACAAGCTTCATAGCCTCTGTCATCACAATCACGTCAGTATTATCGCCCACATAGCAGCTGGTTGCTCCGAGATGGATGATGCCTGCTGCCTTTGGGCACTGCACGCCATAGGCATACACATGACTCATGACATCATGACGTACTTCCTTTTCTCTCTTCTTTGCCACATCATAATTTATATCATCTACATGACTTTTGAGCTCTTCTATCTGCTCGTCAGTGATTCTTGGATTGCCATTTTCATCCTTGAGTCCCAGCTCCTTTTCAGTCTCTGCAAGCGCTATCCAGAGTCTCCTCCATGTCTTAAACTTCATATCCGGTGAAAATATATACTGCATCTCACTGCTGGCATATCTCTCACATAAAGGACTTACATACTTATCGTTACTCATCTTATACCTCACTTATAATCTGTTTATTTTAAATGTGATTTTTCTCCGCGTTTAAACTTCTCATGCTCGCCTCTGATATCCTCTGCCGGCGGCTCCATAGGATATGTGCCGCTAAAGCAGCCATGACAATACTGTCTGCCTCCAGACAGCTCTATCAGCCTGTCCATCTCCAGATATGCCAAGGAATCTGCGCCTATAATCTGACAGATCTCATCCACTGTCCTGTTATATGCTATAAGCTGTTCTCTATCAGGTATATCTGTACCAAAATAACATGGATACAAAAACGGAGGTGAGCTGATCCTTACATGAACCTCAGTAGCTCCCGCAGCTCTCAGCATCCCAACTATCCTGTCTGACGTGGTGCCTCTGACGATGGAATCATCTATCATGATAACCCTCTTTCCATTTACGGCGTCCTTCAGGACATTTAGCTTTACCTGAACGCTGGACTCACGCTGACTCTGCTGAGGCTTGATAAATGTTCTGCCTACATAGCCATTCTTGACAAATGCCGTTCCGTACGGGATGCCGGATTCCATCGAATATCCCAAAGCAGCTGCATTTCCGGACTCTGGAACACCTACTACCACATCAGCATCTACTGGGCTGTCCTTTGCCAGGCATCTGCCCGCCGTAATCCTCGAATCATATACGCTCATGCCGTCAAAGACCGAATCCGGTCTGGCAAAATATATATATTCAAATATACATCTGGCATGATCCTTCTGACACAGGTCCTTATATGACTGAATACCATATTCAGGAGAAATGGTAACCATCTCACCAGGCTCCACATCCCTTATAAATTCTGCTCCAATAGTATCTAATGCGCAGCTTTCTGATGCAAGCACATATGCATTATCACGCTTGCCGATACAAAGCGGCCTGAAGCCAAACGGGTCTCTGGCTCCTATCAGCTTTCTCGGGCTCATTACCACAAGTGAATATGAACCCTTCACTTTCTTTAATGCCTTTAACACGGCTTCTTCAACCGTGGCTGATTTTACTCGTTCTCTGGCGATATGATAGGCGATTACCTCTGAATCAATAGTTGTCTGAAATATGGCTCCGGTAAGCTCCAGCTCTCTGCGCAGCTCAGGCGCATTTATCAGGTTACCGTTATGAGCCAGTCCCAATGTTCCCTTTACATAATTAAGCACAAGCGGCTGGGCATTTTCTATGGTGCTGGCACCGGCCGTCGAATATCTCACGTGACCTACACCTATATTTCCTTTAAGCTTGCCCAGAGCCTCCTGTGTATATACCTCGTTTACAAGTCCCATACCCTTGAGGGAATTTACCTTTCTGGGACCCTCTGTATCTGAAACTGCTATACCGCAGCTTTCCTGTCCTCTGTGTTGTAATGCAAAAAGACCATAGTAGATAGAGTTAGCTACATCATGGTCGTCAAAATCATACATTCCAAACACTCCACACTCTTCATGCATACCACTAAAATTATCGTTCATGTCATGCCTCTCGTTTCTTCATCTTGTGCAAAGAGCACTACATTGATATATTAATGAAAAACCGAATATGTGTCAACCACTTGTTCATAAAGAATTAATTTAATGCATATCCTTTATCCTTTATGCAGTCAACCATCCTGTATACATAATGGCTGCAAAGCTCATCTGTCTCAGCCTCTACCATCACGCGGATAAGTGGTTCCGTACCGCTCATGCGAAGCAATATTCTTCCATCATTTCCGAGTTCGCCTTCGATTTCACTAAGGAGAGCCTGCACGTCCTCATCATTCATTACTGCTTCCTTGCTTGACACCTTCACATTTACCAGTAACTGAGGGAAAATAGTAAGGCTCTTAAACATCTCTGACAGCTTGGTTTTCTTTTCGAGTATGACCTCCATTATTTTGAGAGATGTAAGCACACCATCGCCTGTAGCTGCATATTTTGAGAAAATAATATGACCGGACTGCTCACCACCTATGGAATGTCCATGCTCCATCATATTTTCAAAAACATATTTATCTCCTACAGCGGTCTTTTCATAGCTTATACCCTTTTTGTCGAGTGCCTTATAAAGTCCGAGATTTGACATGACCGTAGTCACAATCGTGTTGTTATTCAGCTCGCCTCTCTCCTTCATATAGCGTCCGCATACATAAAGTATCTTGTCTCCGTCTACCAGCTGGCCCTTATCATCTATACACAGACATCTGTCCGCATCTCCATCATATGCAAAGCCTACATCCAGATCCTTTTCCAGCACGAGCTTCTTTAGCGAATCTATATGTGTGGAGCCGCACTCCTGATTGATATTGGTCCCATCAGGTTCATTATTTATAACATATGTTTTTGCTCCGAGCGCGTCAAATACCGCCTTTGCCAGCTGATATGCCGCACCATTTGCACAGTCCAGTCCCACTCTCATATTCTTAAATGAACGTGTCGGGATGGTCATCAGATAACCCATATACCTGTTCCTGCCCATGGAATAATCTATCGTACAGCCTATTTTCTCCTTTTGAGCCAACGGTATCTCCGGCAGCTCTCCGTCGATATACTGCTCTATGAGCTCCTCTACATCATGCTCCAGCTTGTAGCCCATACCATTTATTATCTTTATACCATTGTCATAATAAGGATTGTGGCTCGCAGAAATCATTATGCCACAATCAAAGCCATCGCTTCTGACCACATAGGACACACTTGGCGTAGGAGTAACATGCATCAGATATACATCAGCCCCGCTCGCAGTCAGACCTGCTACCAGCGCATATTCAAACATATAGCTGGACCGTCTTGTATCCTTTCCTATGACGACCCTTGCCTTTCCATCTGGATGACATTTGCCATAGTAATAGCCCAGATATCTGCCCACCTTAAAGCTGTGCTCCACCGTCAAATCCTTATTTGCTTCGCCTCTGAAACCGTCTGTTCCAAAATATTTACCCATTTCACGCCTCCGTCTTTTCTATATCTTCATTATCCACCAGAAGATTTACTGCTTTATTTAATACTGTTATAACCGCCGTTTCCGTCGTTCCGCCATATTCGCCATCCAGTGACCACGGCAGCCTCTCCCAGCTCTTAAACACTATGTGGCTCGCCTTAAACGATACCATATTTTTTTCATTTGTATTGCCGAGCAGCAGACTGTTTATAATCCTTTGCAGGTCTGCCGGATTCTGTATTTTTTCTATTAACAGGCCCTCGAAGAGTCCGTCGTCAAATTCCACGCCATGCTTCACCAGACTTCTGATACCGCCTACTGAGGTCGAGTTTGAAACCATACCATATATATAGTCGCCCTCTACTTTTTCTCCATCATATTCTACCTCGATATGATAGGCAGGAATATTTACCAGGCTCTTGATGCCCTGCAGGAGATATGCCGCATGCCCGAGCATGTTTTTCATACTCTGAGGCGTGTTGTAGGATACATCCGAAAATACGCCAAATGCCGCCACATATACGAAATATTTGTTATTAAACAGTCCTATATCTATCGCAAATGGGATATCCTTCACGATTATATCCGCTGCTTTTACTGCCGTGTCAGATATTTCCATGCTCTTTGCAAAATCATTTGTCGAGCCGCACGGTATGTAACCTATAGGCACATGAAGCTCTCCCTTCATGATGCCTGTTACAACGTTATTTAACGTGCCGTCGCCACCGGCACAAACTACCAAATCATATTCAATGCCTTCTTCTCTGGCTACTCTTTCTGCATCATCAGGGCCCTGCGTCATATAGATCCTGACCTCCATACCCGCCTTGCAAAATTTATCAATCACATCTGTCAGGCTGTTTTTCAATGTCGTTCTGCCCGCCTTTGGATTAACAATAAAAAGCATCCTTTTCATTTATGATACACCATCCTGTTATTTTTCAGCCTTATATGCCATATATGCATCAAAACCTTTCTTCCTGAGCTTGCAGGAAGGACAGTTGCCGCAGCCCTCGCCCTTTAGACCGTTATAGCAGGTAAGCGTCATATCCCTTATAACATCCAGTCCGCCCAAATCATCGGCCATCTTCCATGTTTCCATTTTATCGAGCCACATCAGCGGAGTGATTATGTCAAATTCGTAGTCCATGGCAAGATTTAGGGATACATTCAGAGACTTTATAAACTCATCCCTGCAATCCGGATATCCTGAAAAATCGCTCTGAGACACGCCTGTAATGATGTCAGATACGCCTTTTTGCTTTGCATATATGGCAGCGAATGTCAAAAAGACCATGTTTCTGCCATCTACAAATGTATTTGGCGTTCCTGTTTCAGGAGCATCCTCATCCACATCTATATCCGATCTCGTAAGTGAATTTGGTGCAAGCTGATTTAGCAGGCTCATATCAAGTATGACATGCTCCACGCCAAACTTTTCTGCTATCTCCTTCGCGCAGTCAAGCTCAAGCTTATGCTTCTGTCCATAATCAAAGGACACGGCATATACCTTTTTATATTTCTTTAGCGCCATAAGCAGGCAGGTCGTGCTGTCCTGACCGCCGCTGAATACAACTACCGCTTCTTCTCTATTTTTGTTTTGCTGCATTTTCCTTTCTCAGTCCTTTCTCATTCTATTCCATAGTATATCATCATGCAAATTAAAAATTATTAATTTTCTCTTATTCTATCTGTTCATCATCAATACCTTATTCTGGAGATTTGCATCCGTCTCAAAGCTGCCCCGAAACGTTGTGGTAAATGTCTTTGTAGCCGGCTTTTTGATACCCCTGGCTGTCATGCAGCTGTGGTTTGCCTCTATCAGCACCGCCACATCAGGAGAGCCTGCTGCCTTTGATATAATATATGCTATATCCGTACCTATTCTTTCCTGCAGCTGGAGCCTCTTTGCTGCCATATCCGCTATACGTGCTATCTTACTGAGACCCAGCACCCTGCCGCGCGGAATATAAGCTACCGAAACCTTCATATCATACATAAGTGCCAGATGGTGCTCACAGTAGCTGAAAACCTCTATATCCTTTACAAAGACCATATCGTTATCATGTCTGTTTTCCTCATCTATCGAAAATGTCTTGCCAAATTTCTCTACGATTTCATCATTGGTATAGTTCATACCCTCAAATACTTCCTCGTACATCCTTGCAACTCTTGCAGGGGTCTCCACAAGTCCCTCTCTGTCAGGATCATCGCCCAAAGCGATTAGTATTCCCCTTACGTGCTCCATAATTGCAGCTTTATCTATTGCCATGATTTAGACTCCTCTCTCGTCTGCGCCCCATATAAGCTTATGGAGCTGCAGCTGCAGCTTTACCTGATTCATATTGTAGCTAAGCATATAGTCCACTATATCCTCCGGGTTGATTTTGCCCCATGCAGGACTTAAAAACACATTTGTTTTCTCTATCAGACCATATGTATATATTACCTCTCTCGCTCTGTCCAGATCACCTTCAGAGCTGACCACAAATTTTACCGAGTCATTTTTGTCTATATAATTATAATTTCCTATATACATCTGTTCTTCCATGCCACTGCCCGGGAGCTTATAATCAAGTGTATATGATATCCTGTCACTGAGAGCCTTAAATTCTGCTATTTCGACGCTTCCATTCGTTTCAACCTCGACATTTAATTCATCATCCACAGAGAGCATCAGCAGTAGTCTGTCTATATCCTCTATCATCAGAGGCTCACCGCCCGTGAGTGTCACATTTGCGATACCAGTTCTCTTTATATAGTCATATATTTCCTCTCCACTTAATATCTCATATGGCACATCCGCCTCATTTGCCCATTTTGTATCGCAGTATGCGCAGTCCAGATTGCACCCTGCAAATCTGATAAATACAGCTGGTTCGCCCGCCTTTTTTGACTCGCCATTGATACTGACAAACCTTTCCGCTATCTTATATTTAGCCATCATTTTTCACTCCTTTTCGAATATGTCGCACAATTTTCAGGCGTCTCATATACTGTCATCTCATACACATGATAACCCATATCGCATAATTTCTCATAAAACAGTCTGGCCAGATTTTCTGCCGTCGGCCGCACATCCAGTACATTCATCTTTATGTCCTCAGCCGCGAGCGCCGCCAGGGTTTCCGATTTCAGACTGTCTCTTTCTATAATCAGGCTGTGGTCATATTCTTCTGTTATGAGCTTCAAATCTCTCTTGAATGTAGAAAAATCCACCAGCATACCTCTGGTCTGAGTCTCCGTATCCAAATCGTCGCCGCAGATAACTGCTTCTACATTCCATCTGTGTCCGTGTATATTCCTGCATTTGCCATCATATCCATACAGGAAATGTGCGCCGTCAAATGCAGAACAGGTTTTCAGTTTATACATACTTTACTCCTTATCATCAAAAAGAAAAAAGCCGACCCCGGGGTCAGCTTCTTTCTGTCCCGGTTTTATTTATCGACAGGAAGGTACTAATGAACTGTCGTATCATGCTCAGATATTAAGAAATGTCTTAACAGTCTGGAGCATATCCTCTTTATCACATACTGTATCATGAAGTACAGGTGCGTATCTTATATCATTTATAGCCTGGGGCACTTTAACGCCCGATAGCTTATTCAGCTCATCCACCAGCTCGAAGTCTGTCTTTGAGTCATATGCGCTGTCGATGGCATTCATCACGCTTCTGGTAAATTTATATGGGCTTGCAGTAGATGCTATAACAGTAGAAGTCTTATCTCCTGTTTCGGCAACATATCTGTCATAAACCGATGAAGCCACAGCAGTATGTGTATCCATGATATATAAATCACTCTCATATACCCTTTTGATTGCAGCTGCAGTCTCCTGCTCTGTCGCATATCCGCCATAAAACTCCGCAAGCTTTGCCTGCATATCCTCAGTAATCGTATATCTGCCCTCTGTGGTCAGCTGCTTCATAAGGTCCAGATTCTTTTCTGCATCATCTCCTGCAATCTTATATATAAGTCTCTCCAGATTGCTGGAAATCAATATATCCATGGATGGTGAGCTGGTCAGTATAAATTCTCTGTTTCTGTCATATGTACCTGTGGCAAAGAAATCATATAATACTTTATTTTCATTTGACGCACAGATAAATTTTGCTATCGGAAGTCCCATTTCCTTTGCATAATAAGCAGCAAGGATATTTCCGAAATTTCCTGTAGGAACCACAACATTTATATTGTCTCCCGCTGATATCCTGCCCTGCGCCACCAGTCTGGTATAGGCATATACATAATATACCATCTGAGGCACCAGACGGCCGATATTGATGGAATTTGCCGAAGAGAACTGGTATCCCTTTTCATCCATATATGCAGCAAGCTCTGTGTCAGAAAACATCTTCTTTACACCATTTTGTGCATCATCAAAGTTGCCGGTTATACCTACTACAAATGTATTAGCTCCCTTTTGCGTTACCATCTGTTTTTCCTGAATCGGGCTTACACCATTCTTCGGATAAAATACTATAATCTTTGTACCAGGCACATCAGCAAAGCCTGCCAAAGCAGCCTTTCCCGTATCTCCTGATGTAGCCGTAAGTATTACTATTTCATTTGTTACTTTATTTTTCTTTGCTGATGTAGTAAGCAGATATGGAAGGATGGACAGCGCCATATCCTTAAATGCGATAGTGGAACCGTGGAACAGCTCCAGATAATATGCTCCAGCCTTATTTACCAAAGGAGCAATCTCCGGTGTATCAAACTTTTTGTCATATGCGGAATTAATACAATACTTCAGCTCCTCCTCAGTAAAATCCGTAAACATAAGCTTCATCACTTCATAAGCTACCTGTCGATAATCCATCTGTGACAGCTCTTCAAATGTCCTGTCCAGAGAAGGTATGGTCTCAGGAACAAATAATCCGCCTTCATTTGCCAGACCCTTTAGTATAGCCTGTGAAGCGGTTGCGGTCTCCGCCTTATTTCTGGTACTCTTATATATTATCTGCATGGTATGTCTCCTTTTTTCTTGCTGATTTACTCTTAAAATCGTGTGAATTATAACACAGCATGATATAAAAAACAAGAACCCCCGGAAGATTATCCGAGAGTTCTGAGTTTGGGAATGAATATATTTTATTTTACATATACATCTACTGTTTTTCTGCCATAATTTAAAGCTTCCTGATGACTATCAAAATAGATATCTATCCTGTTGCCGTTTATTGAACCGCCTCTATCCTCAACTACATATGTATGTCCGTTGATGATGATCTCTGTTCCAAATGCAAGTGAGCTTGGTGCAGCTACTGTACGTCCTTCTGTAGCGACCGTACCGCTCGCCGTGATACCATCTGACTTACCGCAGCACTTTGAGCATCCGCAATATGCTGTTGTTACATATGAACCAAGATAGGTTCCGCTTTCTACGCCATCTACTTCTACCTCAATAGTATCATCATTTCCATCTCCGACTACAGGCTCTGTAGTTGCTTCCGTAGTTAGTGCTACTGTAGTAGCCTCCGTGGTCGGTGCCTCTGTAGTAGCCTTTTCTGTGGTAGCCTTCTCTGTAGTAGCTGCCTGTGTAGCAGGCTCTTCAGTTGTTTCGGTAACAGCTGACATTGAAACAATATTTGTATCAGCTGATGCCGTCTGAGCCAACTGCTTATCAGAACGTTCTACCTGAGCGAGTCTTTCTGCCTCTTCTATATCATTTTGCAAATCAACATATTCTATTCTGTCATATTCTATAGCTGACTCTTCAACTGCTGATGTCTGAACCTCTGCTATTGAAACCATCCGGCTGTCAGAATATACTGTAGCTTTATCTGATGAAATAGTAATGAATGTTGCCGTACCAAGCGCTGCTGATGCTACAACAATACCTGCCCGCTTCAAGTACTTCTTAAGATTATCTGAAAGTATCTGAGCTGAGCTTAAACTTTTCTTCATAATATGTTCTCCTTGTTTTCTTTTCAATTTCAAAATTGTTACAAAAGAGTTAACAATCAATTCATGTACACATTATAAAGCCTGACAATAAAAAGGTCAAGCGAACGAAGGATTTTCAGTAATTTTTACTAATAGCAAAAAATAACCCGATTTTATATATGGTAAATTCGCATATAAAATCGAGTTACTTTTGTGCATATTTAACTATATTCGCCATTTAACAATTATGAAACATTTGAGCATATTGTTCATTTTAACTTTGGATATTTCCTTATTTTTTTAAGATTTCATTACATATCCAGCCGTCGAGGAGCTCTTTCATCTCCTTCATGGTCTCTATCCGGTTTACGCTGTCTCTGATGGCAGCCGAATTATAAAGCCCCGCCGTATACCAGGCTACATGCTTTCTCATCTCATGTATCGCCGTATACTCGCCCTTATATTCTATCATAAGCTCCGTATGCCGCAATATCATTTCTTTGATTTGGATGATATCGGGTCTTTCCGGTATATATCCTTTTTCAAAATATGTCCTGAGCTCATTAAATATCCAGGGATTGCCCTTCGCTCCGCGTCCTATCATAAATGCATCGCAGCCGGTCTGTTCCTTCATATTTATAACATCCTGAGGAGTCAGTATGTCGCCATTTCCTATCACAGGTATCTGTACTTTTTCCTTTACCTGTCTTATAACATCCCAGTCAGCATGTCCATGATAATACTGCTCCCTGGTTCTCCCATGAACAGCTACGGCAGACGCTCCGGCCTCCTGTACCACATATGCTACCTCCGGCGCATTTATATGTGCCTCGTCAAATCCGCTTCGCATCTTTACCGTCACAGGCAGACTGCATTTTTGCACCACAGTCTCAACTATATCTCCGGCAAGCTTTGGATTTTTCATAAGCGCAGAGCCCTCGCCATTATTTACTATCTTTGGTACCGGACATCCCATATTTATATCGATAAATGCAAATCCACGATCTTCTATCCTTTTTGCCATCTCACCCACGATCTCAGGATCAGAACCAAACAGCTGCACACCGATGGGCTTTTCCTTTTCGGTAATCTGAAGCAGCGGCTCCGTATTTTTATTGTTATAGTATATGCCCTTGGCACTTACCATCTCTGTATATAATATGTCGCATCCCTGCTCCTTGCAAAGCAAACGAAATGGCAGGTCGCATACTCCTGCCATTGGCGCAAGGATCAATTTGTCTTTATAATCCATAATCCTCTTTCTATTTCTGCTTGTCCATCACGAGACGCAATCCGTTAAGCGTCAGATCCGGATCATATACGTCGATACTGTCAGTATTTTCATATATCATCTTTCCGAGACCGCCCGTTGCTACCACCTTGAGGTCATCAAAGCCCGACTCCTGGCGCATACGTTTTATGATATATTCCGTCTGTCCGACATATCCCATACAGACACCCGCCTGCATGCTGGATATGGTGTCCTTACATAATATAGTATCCGGCACCTTAATCTCCATCTCCGGCAGCTTGGCCGTTCCGGTCGACAGAGACTTTGCTATAAGTCTGATACCCGGCGATATTACTCCCGCCACAAATACACCCGCATCATTTATCAAATCATATGTAGTAGCCGTACCAAAATCAATGGCAAGAACCGGTCCGCCGTACAATTCATATGCAGCTACGGCATCTACTATTCTGTCAGCGCCGAGCTGTTTTGGATTTGGCATGGCAATATTTATGCCCGTCCTGATACCCGGTTCTACAATTACAGGATCAATATTAAAATACTTCCTGATACCATTTGTAAGCGAATGCATCACAGTAGGTACAACTGAAGCGATGATTACCTCATCTATTGATTCCTGTGACAGGCCTTTAAGCCTGAGCACCTCGACCAGAAACACTCCAAATTCATCTGAAGTTCTGGATATTACGGTTATCATCCTGAATGTTTTTTTTAACTTTGCTCCGTCAAAAAGCCCTATTGTAATATTTGTATTACCAACATCTATAGCAAATAACATCTCAAATACCTTTCATATATCTTATCATGCTTTTCCATCGCTGTTCATATAAAATGCCCTATAAAACATCTCAAGGCTTCTAAACAGATCCTTCTTTTCCTCCCTAAGCTGTTTTACCTTCAATTCACAGCCGATTTCATCATACAGCAGATCCTCGTCGTATGCACTGGTTATCATGTTTAGGCTGCCCTCTTCGTCAAATTCCAATTGAAATATACCGCCTACATCCTCTGTAAAAATCACACTCATGGCTTTTATTTCATTTTTTATCTGATCAGGGAAGCCGTTAAACATGGGATTCCAGTAAAATTTCTGTTCGTATTTTGAGCTGGCACATAATACAACCTTTTCCATAACCATCCACCGTCTTTAACCTATGACGTCTGACATGTCATATCTGCCAGCAGGCTTTCCGGCAAGAAATTTTGCTGCCTCTATAGCGCCCTTTGCAAATACTGACTTGGAATATGCTGTATGCTTAAATTCTATTACCTCGTCTACACCGGCAAATATTACCTCATGCTCTCCTACTATGGTTCCTCCACGGACAGCCGATATACCAAGCTCCTTTTTGCCTCGCTTCTGTCTTACCTGACTCCTGTCATAGACATATTCATATTCATCGCCTCTGGCTTCATTTATAGAATCAGCAAGGGCAATCGCCGTACCTGACGGTGCGTCAAGCTTCTGATTATGATGCTTCTCTACGATTTCTATATCATATCCTGCAGGAGCAAATACATTTGCCGCATCTGCAAGCAGCTTCATCAGCGTGTTTATGCCAAGGGACATATTTGCAGATTTCAATATCGCTACATCAGCTGAAACCTCCTCTATACGCTCTAGCTGCTTTTCATTAAGTCCTGTCGTGCAAAGCACTACCGGTATCTTTCTCGCAACCGCATAATCGAGCAGGGCATCAACTGCTACTGCCGCCGCAAAATCAATGATTACGTCAGCAGATATGTCACAGCATTCCAGATCTGTAAATACAGGATAAGGATTTGTCTTATTATCCGCGATATCTATACCTGCAACTATTTCTATATCCGGATCCTCCTTTGATAGGCCTGTGATCACCTGACCCATCTTTCCGTTGCATCCGTGCATTATAACCTTTATCATATCAAAAATAACCTCCCGGTTTCATCATTTGCAGGATTCTTTTCTAAAGTATCCCATATGTCTTCATGGCTTTTTCAAGCTTTGCAGCATTTTCCGGTTCCATCTCGGTAAGCGGCATCCTGAGTGTTCCTCCGCATAATCCCATCAGCTCTACAGCCTTTTTTACAGGGATAGGATTTACCTCGCAAAACAGCGCGTTACACAAATCGATAGCCTTGAGCTGAAGTCTTCTGCTTCCCTCTATGTCTCCCTCCAGGAACTTCATTACCGTATCATGTACATCCTCAGGGATAATATTTGCCGTAACAGAAATTACGCCCTTTCCGCCAAGTGCCAGCAGCGGAAGAATCTGGTCGTCATTTCCTGAATATATATCTATGCATCCGTCTGCCAGCTGTGCCAGCTTTGTTACCTGTGCGATATTTCCCGATGCTTCCTTTATGGCAACGATGTTTTCTACATTTTTTGCCAGATATACCGCTGTCTCAGGCAGGATATTACATCCTGTACGGCTAGGCACATTATATAGTATAATCGGCAGCTTGACGGCATTTGCGATAGCTGTGTAGTGCGCAATAAGCCCCTTTTGTGTCGCCTTATTATAATATGGCGTTACCAATAATAATCCGTCCACGCCGTAGCTTTCAGCCTCCGTGGAAAGATAAATCGCCGTGCCGGTACAATTCGATCCTGTACCTGCTATAACCTTGATTCTATGGTCTGCATATTCTACGCATGCCTTTATGCATGCCAGATGCTCCTCATGCGATAATGTAGATGCCTCTCCTGTAGTGCCGCAGATAATGATGGCATCCGTCTTATGTGCTACATGAAATTCCACCAGCTCCTTAAGCTTTGGGAAATCCACCTCTCCATTTTCTAAAAATGGTGTTACTAATGCTACGCCCGAACCTGTAAATATTGACATATCTCGTCCTCCTTATAAAAAATAATGAATAAAGAAAATAGGTCGACGTGAGCCGACCTATAGAAAATCCTGTTCTACTAAGTAGCTCTCCATCAATCGATGACAGTCGTGCAGTTATTCGCTGCATGACCAGAAAGCAAATTTATGGACAAATGCTTCCTTCGGCGATATACCCTTTCATATTACATCAAATGTCTCCATATACATCAGCAATATTACTATTGAATACCGCGCCTCTACTATAATATATACATAAATATATTAATTAGTTAACGACATAATAACACTACATAAAACATGTGTCAACCGGATTTATTACTCCTCCAGACATTCCATCTTACTTACCGATACCTCATAGGCTACCTTGTTTATAATCTGGTCATTTCCTATGCGCTTTTGATATTCGCGACTTTGTATTCTGCCCCACACGGCTACATGCTCTCCAACTGCCAGCTTTCCGGCAAATCTTGCATTTCTGCCCCAGCAGATACAAGGTATATAATCACTTTTTCCATATGCTCTGTTTACGGCAAGCAGGATATCCGCTATCTCTCTGCCAAGCGGCGTCATCCTGTATACTGGCTCCTTGCAGATATAGCCGTCCAGGTAAATCTGGTTTGGTCTGTTTCTGTCATCCTCATCTTCTTCAATCAGGGAGATTTCTCTGACAAATACCGAAAGTATCAGTCTGTTTTTTGTCTCCTCATGCTTGTTATATGAACGGAACTGTCCCTTGACGATGATCTTCTCGCCGATATGTGAGCCTTCCACGTCAAACAGTCTGTCTGAAACCATCAGCGGGATAACATCATAAGCATCACTCAGTCTGCTTACGACCAAATCCACCATATAAAAGCCTTCCCCAAAGATTTCATGGCTAAACACAAAATCCGAAGCAATTTCTCCTGCAACTACTACCTGATTGTTATTTAATGTTTTTTCTGTCATTTGCGACCCTCCTGGTATTTTAACATTTTATGTACTAATAAAAATATTCAGGAACAGCAAAAAATATACCTGTTTATTTTATCTAGTTTTGTCGCATTAGCACTTTTTTTGTCTTAATACCTCATAGGACAGCACCGCGACAGATATGGCGGCATTTAAGGATTCCACCTGTCCCATCATAGGTATCCTGATAAGCTTATCTGCTGTATAAGCCACCTGCGGCGAAATACCATTTCCCTCATTTCCTATAAGAAACGCTGTTGCGCCTCTATAGTCCTCTTCATAAAAATCTCGTCCCGAAAGATGAGCTCCGTATATCGTGATCCCCTGCGTTTTTAGATATGCAAGGGTTGCTTCCAGGTCATCACTATAGATAAACGGCACACGAAATATTGCTCCCATCGTAGATCTGACCACCTTGGGATTATAGATATCGCAGGTGCCATTTCCCATGATTACGCCCGCTACGCCTGTGGCTTCCGCAGTTCTGATAATCGTTCCCAGATTTCCAGGATCCTGTATGCCGTCAAGCACGAGATACAGTCCGTTTTCGATGATGATATCATCTATATTCTTTGATATGCATGCGACCTCAGCCATAATCCCCTGAGGCGTCTTCGTCTGAGAGATGCTTTTATATATACGGTCGTCTATGATCTGGAGCTTGGGCGACGTCTCATCTATGCTTCTGCTCTTTAGGTCATCATGAAATCTCTCATATCCGGTCTGAGATACATAAACACGAAGCAGTCTTTCGGCTGGTATTTCCCGAAACATCCTGATGCCCTCAGATATAAATATACCTTTTTCTCTCCTATATGAAGCATCACGAAGCAGCTGCCTGATGTCTTTTATTTTGTTATTTGATGTTGATGTTATCATATCCATAGTCACAGGCTCCTGATTCCTATCTGGTCCGCACTATCACATTATCTGGACCATATTCAAGTTTAAGTCTCGCTTCCACATTTTTATCTACTTTAAGATTTTTATCCGGCTGCACCCTGCGTCTTTCATCCGCCAGCTGTACATAAAATAAATCGTTGCCTTTATTTTCATTTAGTATGGGCAAAAGCTCCGGCAATGCTTTTTCATATGCATCCATATTTGCAAATCTGACCCAGACCTCGGTTACCGGTTTCTTCTCATTTGCAGCCGTAGAAAATGGTATGAGCTCCGAAAGTATCAGCTTTGCCTCTTCCTCTGTTACAGATGCCTTGCCCCGTACAAATATCTTATTGTCCTCGTAAAGCTCAGTCCTGTATCTTTCAAAATCCCTTGGAAATGCTATGACCTCTATCGCTCCTATCATATCCTCCAGAGTGATAAATGCCATATTCTGATTCTTCCTCGTCATCTTTATCGAGACGGATGAGATAATGCCGCCGATTGTATAGATTACATTATCTCTGACTCTCACAGCCCCCGTATCTTCATCCGGGATGAAATCAGCCGCTCCTGCATTTGTTCTCATCGCCATGAGCTCTATATATTCATTCAGCGGATGGTCTGTTACATATACCCCGAGCACAGCCTTTTCCTTTGCGAGCAGCTCCTGCTTATCATACTCCGGCAAATCGGGATATTTGACACCCATAGCCTTTTCAAATTCGCCGCCAAGGAAATCCGCCAGCGACATCTGTCCCGCCATATTATTTTTTCTCTCTCGGTTTACATCATCCATGATAGTTGGGAAGGCCATCATCATCTGTCTGCGGTTAGCACCCATTCCGTCAAATGCCCCTCCGAGGATTAACGCCTCTATGGTCTTCTTGTTGCAATCCTTAGATGACATCCTGCTCAGAAAATCCTTCAAATCCTTATATGGACCATTCTGTTTTCTCTCTTCAATCATGCGGTCTATTACCGCTCCACCGACGCTTTTTATACCGGCTAGTCCATATCTAATGCCGTCCTCAGATGGCGAAAATCCTCCAAAGCCTCGGTTTATATCGGGTGGAAGTATTGGTATGTTCATATTCTTGCACACCTGGATATAAGCTGCTATCTTGTGAGAATTATCCTTTACGGAGGTCATAAGTGCCGCCATAAATTCTACCGGATAGAAGCATTTCAGATATGCCGTCTGATATGCAACCACGGCATATGCTGCCGCATGGGATTTATTAAATGCATATTTTGCAAAATCTGTCATATCATCAAAGATTTTATTTGCGACCGTCTCTGGGATGCCTCTTGCGACACAGCCCGGCACATTCTCCGCCTCATTACCATAGACAAAGTTTTGTCGCTCCTTTGCCATAACGTCTGCCTTTTTCTTTGACATGGCTCGTCTGACCAGATCGCTCCTGCCAAGCGTATATCCGGCAAGCTTCATAACTATCTGCATGACCTGTTCCTGATATACTATACATCCATAGGTAGCATCCAGTATTTCCGCCAGTTCAGGAGTGTCATATGTGATATCTTCGGGATGCTCCTTGCCCTTTATATAATTTGGTATAAAATCCATAGGCCCTGGTCTGTAAAGCGATATGCCGGCTATAACGTCCTCCAGGTTGCCCGGCTTTAGCTCCTTCATAAAACTCTTCATGCCTGAGCTCTCGAGCTGGAACACGCCCTCACATTTGCCAGAGGATATCATATCATACACTCTGCTGTCGTCATAATCTATATGGCTCATGTCAAGCTCTATACCCGTGCGTTCCTTTACGAAACGGCACGCATCCTGAATAACCGTAAGTGTCCTGAGACCCAGGAAATCCATTTTTAGCAGTCCCAGCCTCTCGATGGTTGTCATCGTAAACTGTGTGATTACGGAGCCATCTCCGCCCTTTGCCAAAGGCACATATTCCACGATAGGATCACGTCCTATAACCACGCCTGCCGCATGCATTCCTGTATTTCTCGGTAATCCCTCAAGCTTCACAGCCATATCTATAAGCTGCTTCACACTATCGTCATTTTGATATAGATTTTTCAGATCTGCACTGACCTCTAACGCCTTGTTTATATTCATGCCTATCTCCATAGGCACGGATTTTGCGACAGTATCGCACAGCGAATATGGCAGATCCAAAGCCCTGCCTACATCTCTTATAACATTTCGCGCCGCCATGGTCTGGAAGGTGACTATCTGCACCACCTTGTCCTTGCCATATTTTGCCACTACATAGTCGATAACCTCCTGACGTCTCTCATAGCAGAAGTCCACGTCTATATCAGGCATCGAGACTCTCTCAGGATTTAAGAAACGTTCAAATAGAAGGTTATATCTTATAGGATCTATGTCGGTGATACCAAGGCAATATGCAGCTATACTGCCGGCCGCGGAGCCTCGTCCCGGTCCTACCGCTATACCATGATCCTTTGCATATCTGATAAAATCCCAGACAATAAGAAAATAGTCCACATATCCCATCTGTCTGATTGTATCAAGCTCGTATTCGAGTCTCTCGGATATCTCATCAGTTATATCGTCATATCTTTTCTGAAGGCCCGTATGACATAGCTCACTCAGATATGATTCCGCCGTATATCCGTCCGGCACATCAAACTTAGGGACCTTTTGCTCTCCAAATACTATATTTACATTACAGCGCTCGGCTATCTTATGCGTATTTTCTATCGCGGAAGCAGCATATGGGAACAAAGATCTCATTTCTTCTTCTGATTTCAGATAATACTGCCCGCCCTCGTAGCGCATTCTGTCCGTTTCATGCACCTTGCGGTTGGTCTGAATGCAGAGCAGTATATCATGAGCCTCTGCGTCTTCAGCCATAACATAATGAGAATCATTTGTGACCACCATAGGTATATCGAGCTCAGCTGACAGTCTCATAACTCCTGCATTTACTGTCGCCTGAGCCTCCAGACCATGATCCTGCATCTCTAGGAAATAATTATCCTTACCAAATATATCCAGATGTCTCAGGGCTGCCTCTCTCGCTCCCTGATAGTTATTCTTTCTCAGATTTACTGCCACCTCTCCTGCCAGGCAGGCAGAAAGTGCAATTATGCCTTCATGGTATTTCTCCAATGTTTCCATGTCGACACGCGGCTTATAATAAAAGCCTTCCGTAAAGCCTGTCGACACAAGCTTTGAAAGATTTTTGTAACCCAGATCATTTTCAGCCAAAAGCACCAGATGATAATATCGGTCATCGCCGGCCCCAAGCTCCCGGTCAAAGCGCGAGCCCGGACTGACATACACCTCGCAGCCGATAATAGGTTTTATGCCTGCCGCTTTGCATGCCTCATAAATATCTATCACACCATACATTACACCATGGTCGGTTATCGCCAGACTGTCATATCCCAGCTCCCCCGCTCTATTTACGAGATCCTTTATTTTTGCGGAGCCGTCTAGAAGACTATATTCCGTATGCACATGCAAATGTGTAAATGCCATATTAACCTCTTTTCCTTCCCTTGTTATGGAGTATTTCCCTTCTTATATAATCAAAGGTATATTCTTCGCCCTTATCAGCAAGCATACGAAGCATTTTCTCAAGCAATGCCGATGTATCAGGATGCATATATGTGCTCGCTTTTCCTCTTAAGAAATATTTGAGCGCCATATCATCTGTATAATTATCCATATTATAATTCTTACTTGCGGCCACTCTGTCGCAAAACATTTCTACAACATATTTGACAGGCATCCTGCAGCCTATCATTTTTCCTGACTTGTCAGGGCTGTGGTCTATCCAGTATTCGTAATGATGCTTATTTCTGCCTTTATGATGCAGCCATGCGGTTGTATAACCTTTTTCTTCTCTTTCTGCGTCGTTAGGGCTTCTGTTTCCCTGGAAATATTTGGCTCCTACAGAAAATTCCGTCCAGGAGTATTTTGACAAATCGTGAAATATCCCCTGCCTGTAGAGTCCGACCTTGAAGCAATTATGCATCACAAGTCTCTTATGTCTGTTAATTGTTTTTAAATGCTTCAGCCATTTTGCCATGTCGCAAATCTCCCATCAATATATGCTTATGGATTTATTTGAGCTCGAGTGTGGCTATAATATCCGAAATCACATCCGAATGCTCTACATCATATATCGCCGTAATCAGCAGGCTGTTGCCATTATAGCTTACCTGATAATCACATTCCGTATACATGTTTCCATCAGCACCCGCAAATGAAAACCTGACCATATATGCAGGATATGCCTTCTTTCCTACCATCACCTTGTCGACCTTAAAGCCTCGCTCAGTTGTGTCATTTATGGCCTGAATGATTATACTAAAATCATATTCACTCTCATATCTGGTCACACGGATGCCTTGTCCGACCTCAGTATCTATCGTATCCTTACATTGGAAATATTCATATATCTCTCCGTCCTTAAAGTACACCTCATCTGCATTATATGTCATTGTATATGAGTAGCTGCCAGCCTGCTGCTCTCCAGTTAATTCTCCACAGCCTGTAAGCATTACGGCACATATACAAAATACCAAAAGCAACGCGGGTATTCTGTTTCTTTTATGATAAAAAGGCATCAGCGTTCCTCCCACTTTTTTCTCCTAATACCATAAAAAGAGCTTTTCAAAGCTCTTTTTATAATTCATATAAAGCCGAAAAAGGGACTCGAACCCTCGACCCACGCATTACGAATGCGTTGCTCTACCAACTGAGCTATTTCGGCAATTATTTAGAATCCCCAGATGCCATATAATGGTATATTCAGGAAGCCTGATTTTACAAACATATCATCTGTGGATATTCTTACGGATGTCTTATTAGCATACCTCTGCTTGAATACCTTCACACTCTGAGCCTTGGTATGCGGACTTGTCTGCACGTCGACGGGTATAATCTCACCATCGCCTTCATATACAAAGTCCACCTTTGCAGTCGCAGAGGAAATCCAAAAATATAATTTGCCTATACTTTTATTTGCATATAGTTCTGTAAAAGCATACTGCTCGGCGATAACGCCTCCCAGCATATCTATTACATTTTCTTTATCTATATCATCATATCTCAGGTCTGCCATGATACGAAGCAACCCATGATCCAAATGATACAATTCAAACGACTTGTCATCTATCGAGTTTTCAAGAGGAGATATCCCATGCTTTATACGGAACACCTGTCTGACAACCCCCATCCTAACCAGGACATTTACGGACTCGCCATACTCTCTTGCTCTCGCCTTTGGGTCTACATACCCATACATAAACTTTTTATTTTCCTTGGTAAGCTGTATCGGAATACTGTTCCATATCGCCATTACCTTGTTCTGATACCTCTTTGGTACTGTTTCCAGCAGATATCTGTTAAATCTATCCAGTATCTGACACAAAACATTATCTACCTGATGGAAATCCTCAGTCGCATAATATTCACTGACAGCCTCAGGCATGCCGCCTGTAATAAAAAAAGCCTCCAGCATCATATTAATGCTTTCCTTTATCTGCTCCGGCACTGCGGAAATCTTTTGATTTTCGATATATTTACACAGTTTCCTGCCTTTGCCCGCTTTTAAGAATTCATCGAAGGTCATCGGGGACATCTCAAATATCGACATATCCCTGCTGTACACATCTTCATCAGGCAGCTCGCCATGTATCGTGGCGATCATACACATACGGCACTCTGTCCTGTACTTTGCATATCCTGTAAGATTTCTTACTGCCATGGGACAGAGCTGTACGTTATCAAATATGAGGAGCTTTCCTTCGAAATTATACTTATCCAAGGCAATGGTAAGCTTAGCATGTATCTTGTCCGGTCTTCTCTCCTTTGAGATATATGCCGCAAAATCCGGCTGCTCCTTCATATCTATAAGAATATATTCATCGAAAAAACCTGTAGCAAAATCAATCGCAGCCCATGATTTACCCACAGATTTGCCGCCCTTAATAAGTGCTATTTTATTTCCGCCTGTTTCATACCAGGCAGCCAGGTCATTCATGATATTCCTAAACATACATTACTCCTAAATCCGTACCCGCATTTGTACAACAAAGCCTGTCAATTAATCATAGGTAAATTTATCAAGAAAAAAAACCTTTATATCCTTAGAATCTATGTCGATATACTTATTGCATACAGCAACCAGTCTCTCCTTAAAGCTGTTCCATTCTTCCTTTGATGTTATATCAAGTGTTTTTTCTTCGTCCAAAATAAGCTCTGTGTATGAATTTTTAACCTCAATATGCGTTTTATAAATATTTGGCTCTTCAGTTTTAAAAATCTGCAGATAGACACATCCAAAATGTCTGTCATACTGCTCATGCATCAACTCAATCTCATAATCCAGTCTTTTTAGCAGGTGCTCCTCGAGCATATCCTCAAAGAAAATATCTCTGTTTTCATACAGAAATTTTCTTATGGCAGCTATAATTATATCATTTTGTGATCTGCCTGTTTTCTTCGCAAGTCTTTCAACATCTATTGCCATTCTTCTGTCAAATCTGAGTGGCTTTGCGGCCTGCTCTTTTTTGTCTTTCAAGCTCATGAAACCAATCTCCATTTCTTTATTATTTATTCTTTGCCGATTGAAAGGAAGCCGCTGTCATTGGCTCTAAGTAAAAATGCAAGTCCGACATTTTTCTTATTTTCCTCTGAAGCCTTGTATATCTCTCCCGTTTCAACCAGTGACTTCGCCATCATAATCAATATATCCTTAAACTGCATAAGCTCTCTTCTGTCCTTTGAACTCAGCTTGAATATATACTGATTCTTCGAACTGATAAGCAGAATGCTGTAGGTATATACATTATCCTTTGATGCCTTTATGGCAGAACCAACCATTCTCGAATTTGCAATGATTACCTCTGCATTCTCATCAGGCAGATACTCTGAAACTATAAGCTTGTAAATCTTCAGGTAATCCTGTTCAGCCTGTGCATTTACCGGCATCTCTGCTACGGCAAATTCTACAACTGAATCAGCAAGCTTGATAGTACCGCCTTCGTCATTTATAGTAGCCGTGCATTCTTTTGGAACACATAATCTGAAGAATTTGTTTTCTACTACCTTCTGGTTCTTCTCTGGCTCTCTTATAATCAAATCGTAATAATGAAGCTCCAGCTTGCTCATCGCAACGATGGCAGTCTCATCTCCGGTCTCAGCAAGTTCTATCAAAGCATCATACAGACTCCATATCTGTCTTGTGGTATATGGCACCAGCTCGATAAGCTTTTCTATGGCAGGCACATAACCCATGCTTGCATTTTCGATATAAAGCTTGACAGCCTCTTCCTCCGAAAGCCCCTGCTCCACCTTATAATTGATAACCTTAAACAGATTAACCTTATCCCAGTCATCGAAGTTCGCATTAAAGGCCTTTTCAAAATATTTAATACTCTTGATCTCGCCCTTATAATTCTCCTGATTCTCCTGAGCCTGATAGATACGTCCGAGCTCATAGCCTGCCTGCGCACTTCCCAGACCCAGAGCCTCCAGATAAGCCTTTTCAATCTCATATGGAGAGGCTATATAAAATATCTGTCTCTGCTTCATGCCTGCTATCTTTATGGCTGCGCTCTCGCTGCCAGCCTCGATCGCACGCTCCCATTTCTCTATGGATGTCTGCAGGTCTTCGCCCTTGAGCTCCTCCAAATCCTTTATATAAGGCTCCGCTTCAACTATACCATTTGTCCTGGCGCGCTTGAAATATTCAAGTGCCTTCACGCCATCTCTCTTTGTACGAAGTACGCCATAGTAATATATACGTCCCAGATAGAACGGCACTCTCTTGTGTCCCAGTCTGTCCGCATTTTCGTACCAGTTCAGAGCCTTCATATAATCCTTCAGCTGCTGGTCATATATGTTTCCTAACAGGAATGCCAGCTCTGGATCTCTGGTGGCTTCAAACAGCTGCTTGGCATAGCTTATGGTCTTTTCGATATCCTTATACGGGCTGTCCTCATCATAGTACAGCTCTATCAAAAGGTAACTGGCCTTGATACTGCCGAGCTTCAGAGCCTGCTTTGCAGCTCTCATGGCGCCTTCATAATCCTCCAGATAATAGCAGTATATAGCTTCGTTGTAGTATTGCATGTCTCTTCTGTTTGCACTGTCCTCATTGATAAGCGTAGGATCGACAAATGCAAATGAATTTGCAACCTCAAATATTATCTCATCGTACTGCTCCACGATCTCCATCGTAGCGCATACGAAACGTAGACATGCAAGTCTTCTGCCCTGATAAAAGGCAAATGACACAATACCCTTTTCCAGATCCTTATGATAATATGTGGTACAGATACCGTCAGCATACTCTGTAACATATGCTTTCAGCTGTATCTCCTCATCAAAGGCATCATTACAATATCTCAGATAATTCTCAAGTGTCTTCTTTGAATCCTTTGGAACACTATCATAGTATACATATATGGAAAAGTCCTTATATGTAAGGCTTGGGGCATAATATTCTTCGTTATTTGTCTCATCTATGGTCTTAACCCAGCCCTTCGGGAGCTTGTGTATATAGCCCTCTACCTGATTATGTTCATATGTATACTGATACTGAAGTCTCGAAGCCTCGATAGCCTTATACTTCGGCTCCTTGCCCTTTTCTTTTCTCTTGGCAGCGATATCTGTATAGAGCTTATCCTTTTCTTCGAATTCTATACTGTCTCCATGGGTGCTCGCATATTGCACACGCTCGTAAGCAGCCTTGCCCTTTGCATCTCCTAGGTCAGCCAGCTTTTTGTACCAGCTCACCGCCTTTTCCAAATCGACCGGCACAACATAATCACTCTTGTTTCCATACTGATCCACACGGTTCAGACCGTTCTCATATATGGTACCCAGATTTATAAATGCAGCCTTTACGCCAAAATCGTTTGCCGCTTTTTCGAAATATTTGATAGCCTTTGAAAAATTCTGTATTTCAAGAAGCATCTTCGCAAGCTTATATAATATGTCACCATCGCTGTTTTGATTTACATACTTTTCAAGGTATTTTGTGGCCTTATTCAAATCCGGCTCTACTACGGCGTTACGATATTTTCCTTTTTCATAGAACTCAGATAAAACCATCAGCGCATCATCGCCATAGCTCTTATACTGAGGATCCATTATACCGATATCCGAAACCTGCTCTAATATTGTCACCGACTCCTCGGCATCGCCATTATCCATAAGGTTCATAGCCTTATTGAACTGGAGCTCTACGTTATTTACCGGCTCTTTCTTTTTTGATAATTTGGATACAAGGGGTATTTTTTTTATAATATTGTCAAAAAATCCCATACAATTCTCCTCCGACGACACAAACCATTATTAGTATCAATTTTAACACAATAAAGTAAATGGCGCAATAAGAAAACCATTTATCCTATTAAGTTAAAATTATTATTTTGCCTGCTGTATATATTCAGCCATTTTCAAAACAGCCTCTTCTTCATCTGCGCCGTCTGCCTCAATGGTAATTTCGCTGCCTGATACGAAATCCAAGCTCATCATGCCCATTATACTCTTGGCATTTATTCTCTTATTTTCTGATACAAGATGAATTTTACTCTCGAACCGGCTGGCTATCTGGACCAGTACAGCCACAGGTCTGGCTTCAGATTCCTTTGCAATCGAAACGGTTACAGTTTTCTCTGTCATCTTTTTTCTCCTCCTAAAAAGTGTGATCCCCTCGCGTATGTCCGAAGGTCACAAAGTTACTTTCCCGCAGCTTATCTGCGATTTCACTTATTTTTCTTAATCTATGATTAACTCCCGATTTACCTATCGGGGGATTCATCATCTCTCCTAATTCCTTAAGGGATGCATCCGGCATTTCAAGTCTTACTTCAGCCAGCTCTCTCAGATTTTCCGGAAGATACGTTAACCCTTTTCGTTCAATAATAAAAGTAATATCCTGCGCCTGCTTCACATAGGCCTCGGCGGTTTTTTTCTGATTTGCCACCTCACAGTTTACCTTTCTATTGACATTATTGCTTATATCCTTCAGGATGCGTACATTTTCCATATTCATCAGAGAATTATGCGCACCCATGATATTCAAAATATCTACTATCGCTGTACCATCTTTTATATATACCACGCTGTATCTCTTTCGCGATATTTTCTTTGCCTCTATATCAAAATCCCTGATAAGCGTCTCGATGAAATCAGCTCTGTCATCATTATCGCAGACAATCTCCAGATGATAGCCCTTTTCAGGGTTGTTTACTGATCCGGAGGTCATAAATACACCTCTAAGGAATGCTCTCTTGCAGCACTGTTTAAATATTATCGTGCGGTTAATCCTCATATCCTGGCAGCTTATGCGATGTCTGCCGGCAGGCATCCCGTCAGGATACATATCCTGCTCCAGCTTCAAGGTCAGAAGCATACTCTTTATCTGCTCTGAGTCCGTGATATACATCTTGTATGACCTGCTGTTTCTTCCTGTGCGTCTGACGACTGCTTCAGGCTTTATACCAAAGAGCTGCCATATCAGTCTCGAAACGGACCTCGCTATAATGCTGCGCTCCGTAACTATCACTAAAGTCTTTGGTGTATCATCTATATATATGATATCCGCTACCATGGAAATCATGGCAGCCAGCTCAGCTATCCTGCAATGTCTTGCAGTAGCGTGGCTTTTTTCTAATTCGGCCTTTACCTCTGATGAAAATGACATCTTCATCACATCCTTATAAATGCTTAACTATTGCATCCTTTGATATATCCCTGTGAAATATCCTTACCGTATATGGTGATTTTGATATTTTATCATATAGCGCGTTTGCAACTGTTACCGACCTGTGCTTCCCGCCAGTACACCCGATGGAAATCACGAGCTGGTTCTTTCCCTCTTTTATATAGTTTGGTATAAGAAATTTCATCATATCGTCTAGCTTGTCGATAAATTCAGTGCCCTCACTGCCACTCATGACAAAATCCTGTATCTTTTCGTCATTACCGGTAAGAGGTCTCAGCTCCTCATCATAGTATGGATTTGGCAGAAATCTCACATCAAATACCAGATCAGAATCTCTAGGTATACCATATTTGAAGCCAAATGACATAATGGTAATGATAAAGCTCTTATAGTCCATATTCTGAACAAATATCTTATCAAGCTCCGACTTAAACTCCCTGACCAGCAGTCCAGATGTATCGATGATATAGTCTGCATCCTCCCGCAAAAATTCAATCAATTCGCGTTCCTTATGAATACCATCGATGATGCGTCCGCCCTTTACCGACAGAGGATGGTTCCTTCTGGTTTCCTTGAACCTTTTTACCAGAACCTCATCTGATGACTCCAAAAACAAAATCTCATATGAATATCCGGCTTCCTTTACCTCTGCCAGGCAGGAATTCAGCTGGCTCAAAGCCCGTCCACTTCTGATATCCACTCCGATGGCTACGTCATCTACCTGTATCTGTTCATCATATGCTATTTCCACAAATCGGGGAATAAGCTGTATCGGCAGATTGTCTACACAAAAATATCCCGCATCCTCCAGCGTCTTTAACGCGGTTGTTTTTCCTGCTCCGCTCATCCCTGTTACAATGATAAATCTCATTTCAGAAATCTCCCAGCATCTTTACCTCAGTCTCAAGGTGTACTCCGAACCTGTCGTAGACAGTATCCTGAATATGCTTTATCAGCCTGCGCACATCCTCAGCCGTAGCCTTGCCGTTATTTACGACAAAGCCGCAATGCTTCTGAGACACCATGGCATCTCCAACTGCCGCGCCCTTTAGTCCTGCATCCATAATCAGCTTTCCTGCGAAATTTCCCTCGGGTCTCTTGAACGTAGATCCCGCCGATGGAAGTGACAGCGGCTGCTTCGACTGTCTCGACTCCGCCAGTCTCTTCATTTCCTGCTCTATCTGCTGCACATCGCCCTGCTTCAGCTCAAATTCCGCTTCGAGTACGATCATGCCCTGTTCTTCTATGATACTGTGTCTGTATGAAAAATCCATATCACATACAGGTATGTCCTTTATATTATAATCCCTGTCCAACACCTTTACTGATGATATAATATTTTTCATTTCACCGCCATAGGCTCCTGCATTCATATATACAGCGCCTCCGACAGTACCGGGGATGCCCGAAGCAAACTCCATGCCCGTGAGGCTGTGTTTTTTTGCCTCGTAAGCAGTCTTTATAAGTAGGGCACCAGCGCCGGCTCTTATCCTGTTTCCGTCAGTTTCTATATGACTCAGATTTTGTGAGATATGGATTATCAGGCCTCTATATCCCTTGTCTGACACCAAAACATTGCTTCCGTTTCCTAATATAAAGTACGGTACTGAATGCTCTTCCGCCAGCTTTATCACTTCTGCTATCTGTGTATATGTGGTCGGTCTCGCCAGATAATCCGCAGGACCGCCTATCTTAAATGTAGTATAGGCTCCAAGCAGCTCATCCCTTGATATATTATCTTTTCCAACCAGATCTACTAAACCATCATAAAAACCGGACATACTCAACCTCTGTTATCCCATTACTGATACATGTCAAAAGACCTAAAATGTGATAGGTCTGACCAAACTCTATCATACATTAAAGGTCTTTTAAATTCAATATAAAAAATAAATAGAAAAAAATCAAAGTTTCTGCACGACTTTATGAATTTTTACTTAAATATCAGTTAAGTATACATCCTGCTCCGCCATACATTCCTGCGTCATTTCCCAAAGTTGCCAATGCAAATTTTGTCTGTCTGCATGCATGAAATGCATACTGTGAAAAATACTTTGCAATGGTATTTATGAGGATATCTCCTGCGCGGGATACGCCTCCGCCTATAACAAATATCTCAGGATCGACCACACATGCTATCTGTGCCAGAGCCTTGCCCAAAACCTTACCATGCTCTTCGACCAAATCAGCTGCTACCTCGTCGCCCTCCTTTGCCGCATCAAATATTTCCTTTGCAGATATGTACTGTACCGTACGGAGCTTCGAAGGCTTGTCCGTGGTATTTAGGAGCCTGTTTGCCATTCTTACGATACCCGTAGCTGATGTATACTGCTCCAGACAGCCCTTATTTCCACAGCCACATACGTCTGCCTCTTCTTCATTCATACAGATATGGCCGATTTCTCCTCCAGCACCATTTACACCTGAGAGCATCTTGCCATTTAATATTATTCCGCCGCCTACTCCTGTGCCGAGCGTTACCATCACGATATCCTTATAGCCTTTTCCGCCACCCTGCCACATCTCGCCGAGCGCTGCCATATTTGCATCGTTTCCTGCTTTTACCGGAAGTCCCGTGATACTGCTCATCTCTTCTGCTACATTAAAGATGCCCCAGCCGAGGTTCGCACATTTGAGCACGGTACCGTCGTCCTTTACAGGACCTGGAACACCCATACCTATACCCTCTATGTCATCCTTTGTCAGTGACTTCTCATCAAGCTTGGCATTGAGCGACTCAGCTATGTCGCTCAGTATATACTTTCCGCCCTCATCCTTTCTGGTGGTAATCTCCCACTTGTCGAGGAGCTTGCCCTCCTTGGAAAAGAGGCCGATCTTTACGGTTGTGCCTCCTATATCTACTCCAAATGCATAATCTGCCATATTATTTTTATCCTCCTTAATTTTTATTGTGTCCCTTCATAATGTTCTGTGTTACTCTGTTATAAAGCTCCTGCGCCGCGTTATAGCCCATCTTCTTCTGTCTGTGATTTACAGCAGCAGCTTCAACGATGATAGCTATATTTCTGCCCGGTCTGATAGGTATGTTATGACTTACTACCTTATTTCCCAGGAACTCCGTATACTGATCCTCCAGACCCAGTCTGTCATATTCGGTATCCTTGCTCCATTCCTCGAGCTTGATTACCAAATCGATATTCTGATCCAGCTTAACGCACTCTACACCAAACATGGATTTGACATCTATGATACCGATACCTCTCAGCTCGATAAAATGTCTGGTAATGTCGGGAGCTGAGCCTACAAGTGTTACATCACTTACCTTCTTTATCTCTACCACATCATCAGCTACAAGTCTGTGACCTCTCTTTATAAGCTCAAGCGCCGCCTCAGATTTTCCGATACCGCTCTCTCCCATAATCAGAACGCCCTCGCCGTATACGTCTACGAGCACCGCATGCACCGAAATCCTCGGAGCGAGCATAACGTGCAGCCATCTGTCTACCTCATGTACGAATGCCGATGTAATGTCATTGGATGTAAGTACCGGCACTCCATGCTTTTCAGCCTCTTCCACTATAAACGGATATGGCTCCAGCCCTCTGCAAAATATCAGGCACGGCGGCTTGTATGAGAAAAATTCATTCATAATACGTCTGTTTTCATCCTCAGTGTGCATCGCAGCAATATAAGCATGCTCTACATTTCCACATATCTGGATACGTCCTGCATCGAAATGCTCGAAAAATCCGCTGAACTGAACTGCAGGTCTGTTCATGCCGGGATCCTGTATCACAACCTTATCCGTATCAATCGATGGAGTATGATTTGTAAGGTTCATTTTTTCTATCAGCTGTGTAACTGTTACGCTGTACATAAGTCTGTCCTCCTTGAACTCCTGTCCGAAAAGAAATTTGCTTTTTTCGTTCTTATTAGTATACCACACCATCATATTTTATCCAACCAAGAAATTTTACATTTGCAAATAATTGTTACCCCACCGGGAGATAAAATTATGCTATAATAATCTCCCGGAGGTTAATATGTTTGATTTTGAAGGAGAACTGAAAAAGCTGCCCCACAATCCGGGTGTATATTTGATGCATAACAGTGCAGATGAAATCATCTATGTGGGAAAGGCTATTGATTTATATAACAGAGTACATCAATATTTCCAAAAGGGCTATAAACGGAGCCCGAAGATAGAAAAAATGGTGACCCATATCGCCTGGTTTGAATATATCATCTGCGCGTCGGAAATCGAAGCTCTGGTGCTCGAATGCAACCTGATAAAGGAGCACAGGCCGCATTACAACACCATGCTTACCGATGACAAGGGATATCCATATATAAGAGTCACGACAGATGAGGATTTCCCGCGCGTGCTATATTCTCATCAGATGCACCGTGACCACTCCAAATATTTCGGTCCCTATACAAACGCCCGCTCCGTAAAGGATACCATCGAGCTCATCAGAAAGATATATCACATAAGAAGCTGCAACAAACAGCTCCCGAGGGATATCGGTACAGACAGGCCCTGCCTCTATCATCAGATAGGTCAGTGTCCGGCTCCGTGCCAGGGCTATATATCCAAAGAGGATTATGCGGCAAACGTATCAGATGCGCTCGGCTTTTTGAATGGAAATTTCAGGCAGGTAATCGACGACCTGACAGCCAAGATGGACGCATATGCCAAGGATATGGAATTCGAACAGGCGGCGGACGTACGCGATCTGATAGAAAGCGTCAGGCACATAGCCGAAAAACAACGTGCAACCAGCGTGAAAAGCGATGATAAGGATATAATAGCCATGGCAGCCGGTCAGATGAATGAAGGAGTCATCTCGATATTTTTTGTCAGGGACGGCAAGCTCCTGGGCAGGGAGCATTTTCATATGACAGGCATCATGGAGGAAACCTACAGTGAGACGATGAGCGCCTTTCTGAAGCAATATTATGCCGCCACGCCATATCTGCCAAAGGAAATCATACTCGAGCAAAAGGTAGACGAGGAGGAAGTCATCACGGATTATCTCTCGGAGCGCCGCGGCAGCCGCGTAAACCTTATCGTACCGGCAAAGGGCGATAAGATGCAGCTGCTGAAGCTCGCAAAGGATAACGCGTTCCTGGTTTTAAATCAGGACATGGAAAAGCTGAAGCGCGAGCAGGAACGAACCACCGGCGCGGCTCGTGAGCTGGCCGAGCTGATACATGTACCGTCAGCTGCAAGGCTTGAGGCATTTGATATATCACATATCAGCGGGTATCATTCTGTCGCTTCCATGGTCGTATTTGAAAACGGGCGCGCCAGACACAATGAATATCGCAAATTCAAGCTCAAAACCATAGACGGGCCAGACGATTATGCGAGCATGAGGGAGGTTCTGACCAGGAGATTTACGGACAAAAGCTTCCGCGTGCTGCCAGACATACTGATGATGGACGGTGGAAAAGGACAGGTAAATATAGCGCTCGAGGTCTTAGATGAGCTGGGGATAGATATCCCGGTATGCGGCATGGTAAAGGACGACTATCACCGCACCAGAGGATTATATTATAATAATGTCGAGATTGACTTTCCGGCAGGCAGTCAGGCTTTTAACATGATCACACGCCTGCAGGATGAAGCACACCGTTTTGCTATCGAATACCACAGAAGTCTCAGGAGCAAATCCCAGATACACTCTATCCTTGATGATATCGAGGGCATAGGACCTGTCAGAAGGAAGGAGCTCATGCAGCACTTCAAAAACATCGAAAATATAAAAAACGCCACTGTGGAAGAGCTTGCCGCCCCACCATCCATGAACAAAAGTGCAGCTGTTAAGGTTTATGAATTTTTTCATAAATAGCCTTTTTCTTTTTCTGTGCAAGATATATGTGTTCAAAACGGAATCGCTCTCGCTCGGTTGTCAGGACCTCAGGACTCCTCCCGGCTACGCTGGGTCCCTCCTCAGGTCGAGAGTAGCGGTACTAAGATTTCTGAAACATTCGATTTTGTACAAGTACAAATCGAATGCCCCAGAAATCAAGTGCCGACGTGTACAAACGTTCCTTTTTTGAACACATATATCTTGCGCAGAAAACTGAAGCGCTTATAAAGTACTTAATTAATAAATCAGGAGGATTGATAACATGTCAGAATACGGTTTTTATGCCATGATGTCCAGAATGAAATATATAAACAGATGGGCACTTATGAGAAATAACAAAGAGGAAAATCTGAGTGAGCACTGTCTTGAGGTAAGCATCATCGCGCATGCGCTCGCTACCATTTCAAATGTGCGCTTCGGCGGACACTTAAATGCCGAAAAAGCGGCACTGATAGGGCTCTATCATGATGCATCAGAGATTATCACCGGAGATATGCCAACCCCGGTAAAATACTACAATGACGATATAAAGTCTGCATTTAAAGAAGTGGAAAATGTCGCATGCCACAAGCTCCTCCATCTGCTGCCTGACGACCTGAGGGAAGCTTATGAGCCCATTCTCCTGAAAAATGACGAAGACGACTATCTCTGGAAGCTCGTAAAATGCGCCGACAAAATATCTGCTATGATAAAATGTATAGAGGAAATCGCCTCAGGCAATTCCGAGTTTAAGAGCGCATATGAATCGACATCAAAGACCTTAGATGATATGGCTGATAAATATCCCGAAGTGAGAGTCTTTATAGATGAATTCCTCAGTGCATACGGTCAGACATTAGACGAACTGCAGCGCAAATAACGCTGCAGTTCATTTATGTTATAATCCTTCCATTATTTCCATAAATTCTTTTCCGGTTATGGTTTCCTTTTCTATGAGATAGGCTGCTATCGCATCCAGTTCACTCATATGCTCTGAAAGAAGCTTTCTAGCTTTATTATATGCTGTCTTTAGCATGTCCCTGATTTCCTTATCAATCTTTGTCGCTGTCTCATCAGAGCAGTTGAGCACCATGCCTCTGTCGAGATACTGACCTTCGACAGATTCCAGCTGCACCAGTCCGAACCTGTCAGACATACCATACATGGTGATCATGGCTCTCGCCTTCTTTGTCGCCTGTTCGATATCATTTGCCGCTCCTGTCGTAACAGAGTCAAATTTTAATTCCTCTGCAGCTCTGCCACCGAGCGCAGTTACCAGATCAGCTTCCATTTCAGCCTTCGTCGAGAGATATTTTTCTTCCTCAGGCACCTGCCATACATAACCCAATGCACCCATCGTCCTCGGAACGATAGTTATCCTCTGCACAGGCTCGGTATGCTTTTGAAGTGCCACAAGAAGCGCATGTCCTACCTCGTGATATGCCACGATCCTCTTTTCCTCCGGGCTTAAGAGCCTGTCCTTCTTTTCCTTTCCTGCAAATACTACCTCTACGGCTCCTATCAGGTCAGCCTGCGACACAGTCTCTCTGCCTGAGCGTACTGCTGCGAGTGCTCCTTCATTTATGATATTTGCTAGGTCTGACCCTACAGCTCCCGATGTAGCCAGGGCAAGCTCCTTGAAATCTACCGTTTCATCCATCTTTACATCTCTGGAATGAACCTTTAACGTATCTATCCTGCCCTTTAAGTCAGGCTTTTCCACGATGACCCTTCTGTCAAATCTTCCGGGTCTCAGAAGCGCCTTATCCAGCACCTCAGGTCTGTTCGTAGCTGCCAGGATAACTATTCCCTTTGATGTATCAAAGCCGTCCATCTCCGCCAAAAGCTGATTCAAGGTCTGCTCACGCTCGGAATCTCCGCCATATTTGTTATCACGGCTTTTTCCTATGGCATCTATCTCATCTATAAATATGATGCACGGAGCCATATTGGTCGCCTGCTTGAACAAATCTCTGACCCTGGATGCTCCCACGCCTACATACATTTCGACAAAGCTGGATCCAGACATCGAGAAAAATGGCACATTTGCTTCTCCTGCCACAGCCTTTGCAAGCAGGGTCTTTCCTGTGCCCGGAGGGCCGACAAGGAGCGCGCCCCTTGGCAGCTTTGCGCCTATATCCAGATATTTCTTGGGATTGTGTAGGAAGTCGACCATCTCTGTCAGAGACTCCTTTGCCTCGTCCTGTCCCGCCACATCTGCAAATGTCACACCCGTCTTCTTTTCCATATACACCTTTGCATTTGCCCTTCCGACGCCCATGATGCCGCCTTTCGACTTTGTCAGAAGTGTGATAAATAAAAAGAAGGTTCCTATCATTAGCACATATGAAAGTATCGTTCCGAGTATCGCGCTGCTGCTTTCATCTATAGCCTCATATTCGGTGCCATATGTTATATGCGCCACACGCAGCTTTTCAGCCAGAGTATCATCAGCTATAGCCACAGTTATATATGTGGTCTTATTTGCGATATTGATATCCTCGGATGATGTAAAGCTTATCGTACTGCTATATATCTCCACCTGATCGATTTCGCCTGCCGTAAGCATCTCTATAAACTGGCTGTACGGCACTTCTTCCTCGCTTCCGCTTTCGATTCTGTCACGTACCTTCCATACGAGAATCGTCAGCAGGATAGCAATCAAAAGTATTATCAAATAGGATCTGTAATTCTTTTGTTTATTCCCATCATCCCTCTTATCATCCTTATTTTCATCATTTTCGTTATTTGCCATAGATGTTCTTCCTTCTAATCTTATTTTGCTTCCATCTGCACGAATACATAATCCTCATTTATACCCACATATATGTACCAGTTGCCGGATGAATAGCTGTCGTAATCATATCCATCATACTCGTAATCCTCGCTCATGCCCTGCTCGGTATAATCCATGATAGATGACAAAATAGATGCATACGTCGACCCCTGTGTGGCAAATGATGCATCATCTAATGCCTCTATAAATGTATCAAAATACTCCCGGAGATTTTCCGTATCGCAATCCGCCCAGATTAACGCTCCATGTATCGCCTGCGTGTTATAGTCAGAATATATCGTATATCCCGAATTTGATGGCAGGTTCATGATATACGCCGTTACATCATATCTGGTGTCGGAATTATCATATCTGCCCAGCAGCACATAATCGTCATCCTCATAATATTCTATATCCAGGTCTGTCCCCGCAGTCAGCACGTCCTCTATCAGTTCATCCATCAGCTTATCATGATAATGTCCATAATAAGTACATTCGCTGCCGTCCGCGATAGCCTCAGCCTCTGTCATCTCTGTAAAATCACCATAATAGCTGTCAGAAGCGCTGTCATCGCTATCATCACTGTAGTCATAGTCATAATCATAATCAGAATCCGTGTCGTCAGAATCAAAATCCACATTATATCCCATGATAACCTGCAATATAAACCAAAATAACACCACAGAAACACCTATTAACAAGCTTGTCATTTTATTTTGTTTTTTATTACTTACAGTCTTTTGCGGAGTCGGCTGTGACTGTGAATGCGGCTGTGGCCGTGTCAATGATGTCGACTGCGACTGTGTCCATGATGTCGACTGTGTCTGCGACTGCCTTACTACGTTATTCGTGTAATCGTACTCATTTGTTCTGCGTTCATTCAGATATACGTTTTGGGGTATCTCCTTCGCACGCACGAATTTTTTGCAATCAGGGCAAAAGCTTATCGCATTTACCTTGCTATCGCATATCGGACAGATTTTTGTTCCCATTTTATTATTTCCCTTCTCGTCATTTTATTATACAATGTAGCATGTAGTTTTGGAACTTAGTTAATTAGACTTTATATCCTCGAGATGATTTAGTCAACCAAAAAAAGAATAAAAATGGAGGTGCTTTACGATGCCTGGATTTATGATACATATGGCGCACAGCATGACAACGCTTGAGATTTTAGAAAAAAAAATGGATATGGATGAAAGCTTCAAAGAAGATTTCCTGCTCGGCACTGTTATCCCTGACGGGATAGCGGATAAGGACATATCACATTTTCACGGGGAGGAGCAGGCGGAGCTTATCACCAAATATCCTGATTTCCCGAAGATAATGATCAAATACAGGAACAAAATATCCACTCCATACGATTTAGGCATCCTGGCGCATCTGTACCTGGATTATATTTACGTAACCGAATTTTGGCAGAAATACTTTGACTTCTATGACGAACAGGGAAACATAGAATATCACACAGAAAAAATCTCATATGTGCACATCTTTAACACAGACAAGCGAATCCCCCTAACTGACTTTTTCTCCGAAAAATATTTTTATGGAGATTATGACAGAACAAATGCATATCTGAAGGGACTATTCCAGTCTCGGATACCGGATGTGTCAGGCATAAACCGGGCCGCCATACATATATCCGAATGCAGGGACTGCGACACGACCATACTGGAGAAATATCTCACAGACCTGAAAGGACTCGCTCCCGCATACGGCTCTCCCGAAACAGCAGTCTTCCCTTATGACGCCCTGGTACACTTTATAATGGCTTCATCACGCGACTTTATAAAACAAATAAGTATGATATAGTTCTTAATTGCTTTATAGAAACAAAGTTCCCTATAAAGCAAAAAAAATAACAGATGCCATAGATGCAGCAACGAAGGCGCGAGACACATGTTTGAGCCCGAAGGGCGAGTTTGTGTCGGAGCCTGAGTGAATAAGCGCCTGCGACGAGTAGAAAACGCAGCGTGTTACGCATCTATGACATCTGTTTTTTTATTATAAAAGAACTAAAAGCTACTTCACAACTACCTTCTTGATGGTAGAGTATCCACTGTAAATCTTTACACCATTCAGTACTCTGTAGGCTCTGACCTTAAAGTAGTAGGTGCGTCCCTTCTTCAGTCCGGTCTTTGTCAGGGTTCTGACAGTAGACTTTGTCGTACCTATCTTGGTATATGTGCCACTATATGAGGTAGACATATATACCTCATATCCCACCGCACCGGTTACAGCAGTCCATGTTACTGTAGCCTTCTTTGAACCACTCTTTACTACTGCGGCAGGTATCGCAGGTCTCGTCGTATCCTTTATCGAAACTCCCGTACCATATACGTTTCCTCCACTGAAGGTCTTGTATGTATATACCCGGTATATGTATGAAGTACCTGCCTTCAGGCCAGTGCCGATAAAGGTTGTAGTAGCGTTATTTGTGATAACCTTAACTCTGGTCCATGACTTTGAGCTTGGGTTATATCTGTATACCACATAGCCTGTAGCCGTAGTATTTCTGGTCCATGTCAGCTTGATGGAATTCGTACCCCTTGCCGTACATTTAAGTCCTGATACAGAGGTCGGTCTCGTGCCGACATTTACAGCCTTTACGGCTCCCCACAGTACCTTACCGTTATTGTTGATATACGGTCTGACTATATATCTGTATGCCGTAGATGCCTTAAGGCCTGTATCTACATATGAGGTTGTAGCTGACGTAACCGTCTTTAATGTAATATATGACTTTGTAGCACTATCATAACGGAATATCCTGTAGCCGGAGCATCCCGATACCTTATTCCATGTAAGCTTTATAGCCTGGCTCGTCTTTGCAGTACATTTAAGCGTAGTAATCGCTGCAGGCGCCGTATTTGTATATATAGATGTCTTTGATCCCTCGAGGGATGTTCCATCCGATGCTTTACCTACTGCACTTACTGCAAATGTATAATATGTGCCTGTTGACAGGCTGCTTGCCTTATAGCTCAGGCTTGTAGTCGTTCCGATATATGTATACTTCTTTGAGCTTGTATTATATCTGTAAATCTTGTAGCTTGAAGCTCCGGTCACCTTGCTCCAGGATATCGTTACAGTCGAGGTAGTTCCCGTCACGAACTTCAGTCCTGTAGGAGCCTTTGGAATAATATTAAAGCTTCCTGTGATGGTTCCCGTATAATTTCCCTTACCTGTGATGGTAATGGTTGCTGTACCTACATTTGTATTATTGCTATATGCCACCGTATAATCTGATGATGACAATGTGCTTCCACTTAGCTTTACAGTTACGGAAGGCTTTAACGCGCTGCCTGTATATACCTTATTTGATGCAGTTACCGTACCGCCTGATATACTCTTTGCTACTATCTCAAATGTCGTCTGAACGCTGCCCTCATAATTTCCCTTACCTGTGATGGTAATGGTTGCGGTTCCGACATTCGTATTATTGCTGTATGATACTGTATAATCTGTACCCGATGTCAGTGTCTCGCCATTAAGCGTTACCGTAAGGTCAAAGGTATATGCACTGCCCTTATAGGTTACTGAGCTTGATACACCATCTATCACAGCATCTGAGATATCAATCGAGCTAATCTCAAAGGTTTCTGTGATTTCTCCGGTATAATTTCCTATACCCTTTATCGTAACTGTAGCCGTACCTGCTGCAGTATTATTTGCATAGCTGATGGTATAATCTGTATCCTCAGTCAGTATCTCGCCATCCAGGGTAACTGTTATACCGTCAAATGTTATCGCTGAACCTGTATATTCCGCATCGGATATACCTGTAACCTGAGCATCCGACATATCGATAGCCGATATCGTAAAGTTCTTTACGAGGCTTCCGGTATAATTGCCATTTGCTACTGCAGTTATTGTAATCACTGCCGCATCAGTTGTATTTACATTGTTGCTGTATGCTACTGTATACTCAATGCCCTCTTCCAGTACGAGGCTGCCGTTTCTCAACGTAACATCCGGCTCCTTTGCATTTCCATCATATTCTATTGCTGCTATGTCATCTGCCGTACAATCCGCCAGATCCTTCTGTGCAATAGTGAAGTACGCTGTTACGCTTCCTTCATAATTTCCTGTACCTGTGATAGTAACAAGCGCTGTATCTCCTGCATTCACATTATTGCTGTAGACTGCCGTATAGTTACTGCTGCTTATTGTCTTTCCATCCAGTGTCACTGTAACAGTCGGCGTCTGTGCAGAGCCGGTATATGCCAGATCATCATCTGATACTGACACTACTGCATTTGTCAGGTCAGCCTTTTCTATGTCAAATGTGGTCGATACCGTACCTGTATAATAGCTGTCGCTATTTGCGGTAACGGTTACGGTACCTGTGCCCGTTTCCGTATTCGTGCCATATGTTACGGTCACATTACTGAGTGGAACCGTATATGTAGCATTTGATACCTCTACAACCTCAGGCTTTATCGTGCTTCCCGTATATTCATAAGAAGTATCATCAAGCTCTATATCAAAGTCTGAGATATCCATCTTTCCGATTTCAAATGTAACAGTTATGCTTCCTGTAAAGCTTTCCTTACCTGTGATAACTATGGTTGCCGTACCAGGAACTACATTGTCACTGTATACTGCTTCATAATCCTGATCTGCGACAAGCGTATAGCCATTATAGGTAATCGTAAGCGCAGGCTCCAGGGCTTCTCCTGTATAGGTTATGCCCGTTATATCAGCTACATCAGTCTTGCTGATATCCACGATTTCCTTTACTATCGCAAATGTTGCTGAAGCAGTGCCTGTATAATTACCTCCATCTACTGCGGTTATCGTAACTACTGCCGCATCAGTTACATTTATATTGTTGCTGTATGCCGCCGTATAATCCACACCAAGTGTCAATGTTACGTCGCCATTTGTAACGGTTATGGAAGGTTCTATGGCGCTTCCTGTATAAACTAATGTTCCGATAGCTCCTATCGTACAGTCAGCCAGATCCTTTGCTATTATCGTAAATGTCTGCTCGGCAGTACCCGTATAATTTCCTATGAAGGTAACAGCCGCATTTGCCGTGCCGCAATCGATATTATTACTATAGCTAACAGTATAATCCTCATCTGCAGTCAGTGTCTTGCCATTTACTGTTACTTTGATTGTCGGTGTGATAGCTGTTCCTGCATATGCGCAGTCATCGATATCAGCGATTACAGCCTCACCGGTTACATCCCATGCACTTATCGTAAATGTCTGACTCAGTGTACCTGTATAAATGCCTGCACCCGTGATGGTAATGCTTGCCGTTCCAACATTTACATTATCAGCATATGTTACGGTATAATCCGTGCCTGCGGTCAGTGTGACGCCATCCAGTGTTACTACCATATTATCCTGTACGATAGCGCCTCTGTTATAGGTCGTATCCTCTACGCCTGTCACGACTGCATCTGCTATACTTTGCATTACTATATCAAATGTAGCCTCTACACTACCGGTATAATTACCTGTACCTGTGACGGTAACCACTGCCTTGCTTCCTGTATCGGTAGCCTCGATATTATTACTATAGCTTACCGTATAATCATCTCCGGCTGTCAACGTCTTTCCATCAAGGACTACGGTAACATCTGTCGTTACAGCGCTTCCTGTATAGGTTGCATCAGCTGCTGTAACCGTTGCAGATCCTATGCTCTTTGCCGATATAGTAAATGTAGCATCGGCTGTGCCGCTGTAGTTACCTTTTCCTGTGATGGTAACCGTCGCTGTACCCGCATTAGTATTTGAAGCATATGATACCTCATAATCCGTGCCCTCTTTAAGTACGGTGCCGTCTAACGTCACTGTCACATCAGTAGTCAGGGCAGAACCCGTATATGTCTGGTCAGCTGCAGTCACTGTAGCATTTGATATATCTGCTTCCGCTATCTCAAACTCAACCGTTATGCTTCCGGTGTAGTTCGTACCATCCTTTGCAGTGATGGTTACAGTCGCATTTCCTGCATCTGTATTATCAGCATAGCTGATATCAAAGTCACTCAGGTCGCTGATAACCGTCTGTGTGCCCGATGCGTTTGTTATGGTAAGTGATGTGACAGAAGGTGTCTTTGCCTCGCCATCATATGTATATACTGTCTTGCTCAAGGCTGCTGTCGCATTTGAGCTGCTTATCTCATATGGAGATATCGTAAATGTCTTTGTGATGGTGCCTGTATATTCGCCATATCCTACCACGGTCAGCGTAGCAGTTCCCGCATTGACATTATTTGTATATCCATCCTTATAATCCGTACCATAGGTCAGATTTAATACATTTCCTCCTGCATCCTTTATCTGATAGGTTACACTTACCTCTTCTCCTGTATAGGTAGCGTCAGATGTGATTTCTATCTGATAATCAGATATATCTGTCAGGCTGCTTGCTATCGTAAACTCTGTCTCAAGCGTACCGGTAAAGTTGCCTGCGCCTGTGACTGTAACAGTTGCAGTACCTATATTTATATTATCGCTGTATGCTACAGTATAATCTGTGCCGGCCTTTAGAGCCGAGCCCTGATACATTACTATCACATCAGGCTCTATCGCACTTCCGGTATACTCCTGGCCGGATATCGGCATCAGTGTCACTCCATCTGAGAAGTTTCTCTGCTCTATCGTAAATGTAGTACTTACCGTTCCAGTATATGATCCGGTACCTGTGACCTCAATAGTAGCCGTACCTGCATCTGTATTGTCAGTATATGCTACTGTATAATCCTCACCTACGGTAAGCACAGTCCCTCCAAGCGTTACACTAAGACCACTCTGAGTCAGTGCACTGCCCGTATAGGTCATATCAGATATGCCATCTATCACTGCGGATGCTATGCTGACCTTTCCGATTTCAAAGTTAACCGTTACGCTGCCGGTATAGTTTCCTCTACCTGTGATAGTTATGGCAGCCGTACCTATGTTTATATTGTTGCTGTATGTTACAGTATAGTCCGTATCATCAAGCTTTATTCCTGCTGCAGTCGTCACGGTCAAACCGTCAAAGGTTATAGCTTCTCCTGTATAGCTGCAGTCTGAAACTCCATCTACTGTCGCATCGCTGATATCCTGCTCTACGATATCAAATGTCACTGCAGTATCTCCGGTAAAGTTTCCTACACCTGTGATGGTAACTGTGACTGTACCCACATTTACAGTATCAGCACTGTATGAAACGGTATAATCCTTACCAACAGTAAGTGTCGTGCCATTCCATGTTAGAACTGGCGCTGGTTTGTTTGCACTGCCGCTATATGTTACATCACTTAAAGCTTCAACTGTTACGTCGTCCATGCTGATAGCCGATATCGTAAAGCTGCCGCTCTTCGTTCCGGTATAGTTTCCGCTACCTGTGATGGTAACCGTTGCTGTGCCTGCATCAGTATTTTCCGTGTAGGCAAGTGTATAGTCAGTACCCTCTTCAAGTATCACGCCGCCCAGAACTACTATAACTGTCGTCCCTATGGCAGAGCCTGTATAGGTCTGGTCATCTGCTGATATCACTGCCGCAGATATACTCTTTGCTGTTATGGTATATGTTGCGTCAGCTGAGCCGGTATAATTTGTATTATCAGATGCAGGGCTTATCGTAACTGTCGCTGTGCCCACATCTATGTTATTGCTGTAGATGATATTAAATCCTGTCAGGTCAGTAATATTTCCGAGCGCTGTCACGTCAGGTTTGATAGCCTTTCCTGTATATTCACTCTCATAGCTTCCGAGAACCACTGTCATATCGTTTATACTGAGTGGACTTATGACAAATGTGGTCGATACTGAACCGGTATAACTTCCTGTACCTGTGATAATCACCGTGGCTGTTCCTGCATCTGTATTATCCTTATAAGCCACAGTATAATCAGTATCCTTTGTAAGTACCGCACCATCTAATGTAACTGTCACATCAGGTGTGATAGCAGATCCGGTATATACCGTATCAGAAGCTCCCGTTACTTTCGCATCCTCTATCGACTGTACGCCCTTTGTGATTGTAAAGTACTTTGTTACCTCTCCGGTATAATTTCCCTTTGCCGTAATCACTGCAGATGCATATGTGCTTCCGGTGGTTTCATCTGTATTGTTATAATATGCTACCGTATAATCAGTACCGGCAGTCAACGTCTTGCCCTGTGATGTAACAGTAATCTCAGGCTCTACCTCTGTTCCTGTCCACTCCTGACCTGCTATGTCGGAGACATCCGTGTCAGAGATTTCGCACTGATTTATCGTAAAGTCTTTCTCGATTTCACCGGTGTAGTTATTTATACCTGTAACCGTAACAGTCGCTGTTCCGGCATTTGTATTATTACTGTAGGCTACAGTATAATCTGTATCCTCATCCAGCACCTCTCCGTCCAGAGTAACTGTTACATCAGGCTGCATAGCGCTTCCGGTATATGTCACATCTGACACAGTTATCACTGCGCCTTCTATGCTTATGGCATTTATGGCAAATTGCCTGGTCACCGTTCCGGTATAGTCTCCATGTCCTGTGATGGTGATGGTTGCCGTTCCTACGTTTGTATTATCACTGTAGGATACGCTATAATCCTCATCAAGTGTCAGCTCCGTGCCGTCATATGTCACAGTAAATGCCGGTGTGATGGCGGATCCCGTATATGTCTGGTCTGCTATCTCGCTGATTTCGGCATCTGCTATGGATGTAACCTCTCTTGATATACTAAAGGTTATCTCCACTGTTCCCTCATAGTTTCCAAGGCCTGTGATGATGGCTGATGCCAGGGACTCCGATGTGGTTACATTTATATTATTCTCATATGTTACCTCAAAATCCTCGCCTTCTACAAGCGTAGTATCGCCATCTGTTATTGCTATCTCAGGCTCTATTGCATTTCCTGTAAATACCTGACCAGGGATAGTCGATATCGTACAATCACTTATATATTTTGTTATCGTAAAGCTTTTTGTTATGCTTCCGGTATAATTTCCTGTACCTGTGATAACAACAGTTGCCTTACCTGCCTGTGTATTTCCTGAGTAAGCTACCTCATAGTCCGTTCCCCCTACCAGAGCGGTTCCGTCAAGGCTTACCAGCATATCATCAAAGGTAACCGCATCTCCTGTATAGTAGCTGTCCGATATACCTGTGACTGAAGCATTAGACAGATCCTTTGCAGCGATAGAGAATTTTATCTCTGCCTGTCCCTGATAGTTTCCTATACCTGTGATGGTTATCACAGCGTATTCATTTGTAGTGGTAGCATTTATATTGTTGCTGTATGTCACAGTATAATCCGTACCCGAAACAAGTGTCTCAGTACCGTCAGTGACCTCTATCTCAGGCTTTATCGCACTGCCTGTATATTCCTTTGCTGTCACGGTAGAGAATGTACAGTCTGCTATATCCTTTGCTACTATCTTAAAATATCCGGTCAGAGTGCCCGTATAATTTCCCTTACCTGTGATGGTTATAACACCCTGTCCTACATCGGTATTGTTACTATATGAGATAGTATAATCAGTACCTGAGGTCAGCTCGTTGCCATCCAGGGAAACGGTTACATCTGTCGGTACGACAGCAGCTCCTGTATAGGTCACATCCTCTGCTGTTACCTCGGCTGACTCTATCGATGCAGCCTCTATGGTATATGTAGCAGTAGTAGTACCTGTATAGTTGCCGGAGCCTGTGATGGTTATCGTAACATCTCCGACATTTATATTATCCGAAACACTCACTTCAAAGCTGTCCTCTGTCAGATATGCTGTATATGTACCATACGAAATCGATGTAATTACAGGATCTATCTCCTCTCCAGTATAAGTCTTGTCAAACTCTCCGAGATTTATCTCATATCCTGTGATATCCCTCTGTGCTATGTCAAAGGTTATGTTATTTGTACCATTGTAATCCTCCATACCTGTGACGGTAATGGTTGCTGTTCCGGCATCTGTATTATCCTTATAGGCTACCGTATAATCCACATTCTCGGTCAGCGTCTCGCCACCATATGTTACCGTGATGGCAGGAGTCTTTGCGCTTCCGTCATATGTCAGATCCGCGCTGTCATCTACAGAAACCGTCGCATTTTCTATCGAGACGATTTCCTTTGATATCGTAAATGTCTTTGTCACAGAGCCAGTATAATTTTCTATACCCGTGATGACTGCCGAAGCAGGTTCTGCGCCCTTTGTCACATTCGTATTGTTACTGTAGGCTACTGTATAATCCTCATTCAAAACTAATGCTACACCGTTATAGGTGATAGATATGTCAGGTTCTATAGCCGAGCCTGTATATATCTGACCCTCGATATCATCTATCTCACAGTTTGCTATATCCTTTGCATTTATCACAAATGATGTAGTAAGCGTACCAGTGTAATTTCCCTTACCTGATACAGTGACTGTAGCTGTACCGACATTTGTATTTCCCGAATATGCCACGTCATAATCTGATGAAGAAATCTCATCTTCGGCTGCATTTATTACCGTGACCGCAGGCTCTATGTCTGAGCCTGTATAGGTATAGCTTGTGCCCTCTAAAGTTACGGCTCCGCCGTCCAGGCTTGCTGCCGTAATAGTAAATGCTGCCGTGATGGTGCCGGTGTAATCCCCTGCGCCTGTGACTGTGACAGTCGCTGTACCGACATTTATATTATTCGTATATCTGACTGTATAATCAGTATCTGCTGTAAGCGCTGTGCCATCATAGGTAACTGTAACTGCAGGCTCTATAGCCGATCCCGTATAGGTCTGCGATGCTATGGCAGAAATCTCAGCAGCCGATATATCTGTTGCTGTAGACTTTATGTCAAATGTCTTTGTTACCGTATCGGTATAATTATTGATACCGGTGATGGTAACGGTAGCTGTGCCGACTTCTGTGTTATCCGCATAAGTTACGGTATAATCCGTACCCTTTGCAAGAGTCGTGCTGTCATCAGTTACCACGACCTCAGGCTCTATAGCCGAGCCGGTATATATCTGTGTGCCTATATCGCTTACAGTTACATCATTCAGACTCTTTCTCGTAATCTTATAATTAGCAGTAAATGTGCCCTTATAATTTCCCGAAAATGTAACTATGACTATCGGGTCGCCGGCATTTGTCGTGTCGCCGCTGTAGGTTAGTGTATATCTGTCTGATGGGATAACATTCCCCTCCGAATCATATACCGTTACCTCAGGCTTTATTGCTTCGCCCGTATATTCATATGATGATGTACCATCATTAAATGTAATTGTAACATCCGTATATGTATATGCTGTAATCCAGAAGCTATCAGACACAGAGCCTGTAAAATATTCATTATCATCATTTGCAGTAACAGTAAATGCATACGTGCCCGCATCTATACAGTTCTCTCCGCCATTTGCCACAAGGGTAAATCTGGTGAGGTCCGAGACTGTAACTGAGCCATTAAAGCCTGTAAGCACCGGCGTGATGGCCGAACCTGTATATGCATAGCTGTTTCCATCTGCATCTATGATAGGGCTGAGTGTATTTATATTTCTCTTTGTTATCGTAAAGTTCACTGTCCTGCTGCCTGTATATGTATCGCCTAATGCTGTGATGGTGGCTGTAGCAGTACCCGGATTTGTATTATTAGTATATGTTACCTTGTAGTCTGTTCCTACAGTCAATGTAGTGCTGTTAAAGGTCAATGTCAAATCAGGCTCAATAGCCTCGCCTGTATACTGGTAGCTCTCGGTCATCTCAAGCACCAGGTCAGCGATATCCACGCTTGATGCTGTGACGGTGTAGACAAGTGCAGCTTTAGTTCCCGCATAAGAATCATCACTGCTTCCTCCAAACCAACTCCAAAAATTTGTTGATGCATCTGTTCTTGATAAGATTGTTATATAACCTGTACCAACGCCAGTTCCATCTGTAGCAGCATCTCCATTATAAGTTATGCTGTAATCTGTACCCTCAACGAGTGTTATATTATTATATGTCAGGGTAACCTCAGGCTTTACAGCATTTCCATTATCATATGCTGGTGTGGAATCATATGTAACAGTACAATTCGTAATATTAGCTCTTGTTATATCAAAGGATGCCGTAGTTGAGTCATTATAATTTCCTATACCGGTAATTGTAACCGTACCTGTGCCAACCGCACTTGAACCGGGCACGCCTACGTTCGTATTACTACCATAGCTTACAGTATAATCCGTATCCTCAGTAAGAGTTACACCATTTAATACTACCGATGTGACAGCCGGTGTTATCTGAGAACCTGTATAGGTATAGGAATCGCCTTCCAGAGTGACCGATGCATCTGCAATAGATGTCCTGTATGGGTTATCTATCGTAAAGCTCTCCGTTACCGTACCAGTATAATTTCCCTTATAGGTGATGGTAACTGTACCTGAGGAATAATCGCTGCTGTTCGTATAATCGAGCGTATAATCAGTACCCTCTGTAAGCGTCAATGTCTTTCCTGAGTTTTGTATTGTTACAGTAGGTTCGACCAAAGCCGAGTTGCCATCATATGTCGCATCTCCTACTGTGACACTGAGCTTCGTGCCGTCATAAGGATTGATGGTAAAATATACTGTCTTGGTACCGGTATAGTTATTCAATCCTCTGATGGTAATGGTACCCTGCCCAGCATCCTTGTTATTAGAGTATGCATAAGAATAATCACTGGTAGTACCGCTCGTTGAGCTGGACTTCAGTGTGACACTCCTGTCTGTATCTGTTACAGAAAAGGTGGTTGTGACAGAATTTCCAAAGAGATAGGTTGCTTCTGCCGCAGTTACTGTTGTATTTGAAATGTCTTTTGGATTTATGGTAAAAGTGGTGGTTTTGCTTCCTGTATAGCTGCCCTTGCCGTAGATGACGACAGTAGGAGCTGATGTAGAAGTGGAATCGGCAGCGCTTATATTGTTAGAATAAACTGCAGTATAATCCGTGCCCTCTATGAGTGTATTTCCGCCTAATGTGACTGTCAGATCAGGTGTCACAGATGAACCGGTATATGTAGCATTCGCTACCGATACAGTAGCATCTGCTATGCTAGTCTTTGTCACTGTTTCTGACACTATCTCAAAGTTTGCCGTAGCAGTGCTGTCTGCATAACCATCGAGACCTGTGATGGTCACGGTGGCTGTACCTACATTGACATTATCAGAATATGAAAGCTCATAATCCAGGCCCTCTACAAGTGTGAAGCCGGATGTAGGATTTACTATCGTTACTTCAGGCTTTATTTCTGAACCGGTGTAGCTCTCAGTATCTGATGACAGGACTATATTCATCGTGCTTATGTCAGCATAGGAAATCTTAAATTCCAACTGACATGAGCCGGTATAATTTCCAGTACCTGTAGCGAAAATAATTTGAGGATACTCTACATTTTCTTCATCTATGGCGCCGCTTACAGCATATGTAAGCGTATAATCCGTGCCCTCTGTCAGAGTATTTCCTCCGCAGGTAACCACTACGTCAGGATAATACTTATAATTTGTGCTTGCCGTATAATCATGTGAAGTTCCATTATAGCCCGCATAGTAAAATGTGGTATCTCCTACGAGGCTCATGGTAGCACTGCTCAGACCTGCTGCTTCAATCGTAAATGTAGCCGTAAGCGTACCTGTATATCCAGCGTCCTCATTACCTGTGACAGTAACTGTTGCCGTACCGACATTTATATTATTCGAATAGGTTACGGTATAATTACTTGCGGCAAGAGTGCTTACTAAATTTTTCTTAACCGTTAGCGTAGGCTCTATAGCCGACCCTGTATATGTTTCTTTTGTGTTCAAACCACTGATAGAATAACCGCTGATATCAATCAGACTATCCGCCTCCGCGCTGTCCATATGCCCGAGTGTCAGATTACCCGGTACGACGACTGTGAAGGCCATCAGCAATGCCATGACAAGTGCCATGAGTCTTTTCCGTAGTTTTATTTTCATAGAAGTTTACCACCTTTCCTTATAAGAGCATGTCCCACTTTTTGTCACATACTTCGATAACGTTTATTGTAACAAATCAAATTATCATATTCAAGGAAAAACTATGCAGATTATACAATTTTTTTCGACAGAGAACGAAAAAAGAGATAAAGAAGTACAATCCTCTTTATCTCTTTACATCTTTTCGTTTATAAAAATTTACTGTTTTCT
>X287_Common_Brushtail__coassemble_5_pt1 | contig 55714 bp, 44 predicted proteins | sample X287_Common_Brushtail__metabat2_low_PE_009 | metagenome-assembled genome bin X287_Common_Brushtail
ATTGGATACAAATAAAAAATTAGCCGAAAAAAGGAGACGCTAAATGAATTATATATCACGCCATATGGAAAATAGAATATTGGAATTGTCGAAATCGTATTCTGCGATTCTTGTAACAGGTCCCCGTCAGGCGGGGAAGACAACTATGCTACGCTTACTTGCAGAAACGGAAAATAAGGGACGGGAATATATTACGCTCGATGATTTAACAAATCGTGATATGGCAAAAAATGACCCCGCACTTTTTCTGCAAATGCACAAGCCACCGGTGTTAATTGATGAAGTTCAGTATGCACCGGAGCTTTTTACTTATATTAAAATTTATATAGATGAGCATCATAATCCCGGAGATTTTTGGATGACCGGTTCGCAAATTTTCAGGCTGATGCGAGGGGTACAGGAGTCTTTAGCTGGTCGTGTCGCGTTACTTCATATGTCGCCAATGTCACAGCGTGAAATTATTGGTGCTAAATCAGTTCCGTTTTCTGTAAATTTTGATTTGCTTCTTGAGGAAAGTAAACAAATAATTCCTGTTCCGGTGAATGATGTGTATGAGAGAATATGGCGAGGTTCAATGCCGGGTATTGTTTCAGGGCTTTATACAGACAGGGATATGTATTATTCTTCGTACATTTCAACTTATATGGAACGCGATGTAAGAGATTTGTCGGGAGATATAGATTTCTTAAAGTTTAATCGTTTTATAACAGCGGTTGCGGCGCGTTCGTCGCAGATTCTTAATTATAATGCTATAGCAGAGGATGCGGATATTGATGTTCAAACCGCAAAGGCGTGGCTTAATATTTTGGAAACACTTGGTATTATTTTTTTACTTCATCCATATTCAAATAATGTTCTTAAACGTACAATTAAGACACCGAAATTGTATTTTTACGATACGGGTCTTGTTTGTTATTTGACCAAATGGTCATCACCTGAGGTAGCAGAAGCCGGAGCTATGAATGGTGCACTTCTTGAAAATTTTGTTATATCTGAAATTATAAAAGGATATCAAAATGCAGGGCTTGAGCCATATGTATATTTTTACCGTGACCGTGATACAAAGGAAATTGATGTTATTATGGAGAGGGATGGAAAGCTTTATCCACTTGAAATTAAGAAAACAGCAATTCCAGATAAGCGTATAGTAAAAAATTTTAAAGTTATAGATAAATCGCCATTGCAGCTTGGTACAGGGGCTGTGCTATGTATGGCGGAGCAATTTGGAGCATTTGACAGAAATAATTTGATTGTTCCTATTTGGATGATTTGATTTTCAGGGAAATGGCGGACGAAATAATGGTAAAATATACGAATATCTATCCCAGGGTAGAAAAGCTGTTTACAGATATAAGGGAAAAAGTGGCAAAATTGGGATTGTAACCACGAAATATGGCTACAGGATAGAGCATATTGAAACGGCATTTAATGCAGGTGTGAATTTTGCTGCTGTACTTACGGGTACAACTGAGAGTGAAGATTTAAACCGGAGGAAATGTCATGTTATATTGTAAGCCAAATATTACGATAAATTTGAATGTATCGCGATGAAAATGATGTGGGTGGCATAGGATAAAATTTAAATTTAGAAAGGACGACATAATGACCATCAAAATAAGAAAATACGAAAAAACAGACATAAAGGCCGCGATAGATATCTGGAACACGGTGGTGCGTGATGGGGAGGCATTTCCGCAGGAGGAGTGTCTGGATGAGATAAGTGGAGAGGAATTCTTTATGAGCCAGTCCTATACAGGGATAGCATATGATGAGGAGACAGGAGAAGTGGTAGGACTGTACATATTGCATCCGAATAATGTCGGGAGATGCGGGCATATCTGTAATGCAAGCTACGCAGTCAGGAAGGATACCAGAGGATGCCATATCGGAGAAAAGCTTGTGACGGACTGCAAGCTCCGCGCGCGTGAGCTTGGTTTTAGGATACTCCAGTTTAATGCAGTCGTGGCATCAAATCATGTGGCGCTACACCTGTATGAGAAGCTCGGATTTATCAGGCTTGGTGTAATACCGGGCGGATTTAAAATGAAAGATGGCAGCTACGAGGACATCATTCCGCACTATTATATTTTGTAGAGTGTATTTGAAAACGCAGTATGCCAGGTGCGGGTATGCATGTCAAAGACACGCTGCGTTTTCTACTCGGTTCGCACGCCTATTTACCGGCAGTCGCCCAAACTCGCCCTTCGGGCTCAAACAGTGGGCTTGGTGCCGGTAGCTAGTGCGAACCTTCCGTAGAAAGCCTCGCTATCGTCTTTGACATGCATACCCGTACCCGGCATACTATGTTTTCATATGTTTCCTGCGGGTTGTCTGATTGTAAAGCCTTGTAAAATAAAAATTAAAATGCTATAATTTTAGTAACCATGATTTTAAATGATGAGGCGATGAGATGGTAAGATTAATACTGGTTACAATTCTGTGCTTTTTTCTGATACTGTATTATGTACCAAAAATGTCATATTACAGCAGGCATCCGGAGAAATATTCTGATGAAGAATGCTGGCGCATGCTAAAGATTATGATAAGACATGTGATGAAACGGGGCAGGATATCCACGATAACTACAGGAGCAGAAAAGCTGCCGAAGGGTGAAGGATACATAATGATATCAAATCACCAGGGCAAATGGGATGCGCCGGGTATATTCTTGAACATGGATGATCCGGCAACCTATGTAATGGACGCAAAACGCAGCAAGCTGTTTATAGCGAATCAGCTGTCTGATATGCTGAGAGCCAAGCGCCTGGAAAAAGGTAATCTGAAGCAGCAGGTGCAGATCATAAATGAAGTGGCATCTGAGATACAGGCGGGCAGACGTTATCTGCTGTTCCCAGAGGGCGGCTATGACCACAATCATAATTCACTAAATGAATTTCTGCCGGGCAGCTTCAAGATAGCATTAAAAGCAAGGTGCCCGATAGTGCCGGTTGCCATATATGATTCATTCAAGCCGTTTGAGGGCAAATCCTTCAGGCATGTAACGACTCAGGTTGCATTCCTCGATCCTATCCCCTTCGAAGAGCTTGAAGGTATGAATACATTGCAAATCAGAGATTTGGTTGTATCAAAGATACAGTCGAAGCTTGAAACGATGGAGAGTCTCAATGATTGGTAAAGATATAGCAAATGAAACAGAGGAAGATATAACGACTGAAGCGGATGCGCCAGAAACAGACGAGACAGAAACAGCTGTGACGGAAAACGAAGCTGGCGATATGACTAAGGCTTCTGAAATATCATGGAAGAAGTGGTTCCTCATCATGGGAATTGTCACCATAGTATTGGTGGCAGTTTTCTTTATTTCGATATATTTTCTGTTTGTATATGGAAGTCAAAAGGTGGTAAAGGAAGCCGCCGAAATCTATATAAATGGTGATGGTAGCGATCTCACGGAGCTGTCATGTCCGGATTACGTGGCTTATTTCAATGAAACCTATACATATTCTGATATAGACGACACAAATCAAAATTATATCGACACATTCCGTGAGGAGACAGAGGACAGAGTAGGAGAGCTCACAGATGTACATGTAGATATAGGCGGTATCTATACTATCAGCAATCTGTCGGAGCTGAAGGATGATTTTGCGGCATATGGAGTGACTGATATAGAAAAATACAAGCAGGTAAATATGACATGGGAGATATCGGGCGAGGATGGAAGCGTCAGCATATCTGTTACGGCATTTGTCATGAAATATGCCGGAGAGTATTATCTGGATTATATGTCATTTGACTGGCAGGAATGATATAAAAATGTTGCGCGATTATAGAAAATTGACTTGCATATATTGCATAAAACTGATAAAGTAATAATATCCTATGAAGAACACAGATTTTTAACAAAAGGAGAGAGAATAATGGACCAAAATTATAACGGATATGATCCAAATGGTCAGAACTACGGCGGACAGCCACAGTATGACCCAAATCAGCAAATGTACGGCGGACAGCCACAGTACGACCCAAACGGACAGATGTATGGCGGACAGCCACAGTATAACCAGAATCAGCAGATGTACGGCGGACAGCCACAGTACGATCCAAACGGACAGATGTATGGCGGACAGCCACAGTACGATCCAAATCAGCAGATGTATGGCGGACAGGCATATAATACAAATATGCAGAGCGGGGGCAGAAACATAAGCGGCTTCAATCTCAACAACTTGAACAAGAATACTATTATAGGTATCGCAGGTGTGGTTGTAGCAGCTATCCTGGTAATCATACTTATCGGAGCCTTCTTTGGACGTGGAAAGAGCTCACCAAAGGCAGTTACAAATGCAGTGGTAAAAAGCATCGAGAATGGAAAGTCCAGTACTCTTTATAAGCTTTATGATAATAAATATATAAAGTATTATGAAGATGAGTACGATGTCGACAAAGACGATTTCAAGGATTATGTAGAGGATAGCCTTGATGACGAGATTGATTATATCGAAGACTATACAGGTACGATAAAGGATATCAATATCGATGATATAGATATCGACAAGGAAAAGCTTGACTCTGATGATAAAAAAGACGCCAAAGACGAGATGGGATTTAAAGTAAGTCAGGTTGCAGAGATTACGGCTGACCTTGAAGTAGAAGGCAAGGATGACGATGATGATTTTACCTTATATGCATATGCATATAAGAGAGGCTTTAAGTGGTATCTGGTGTCCTGGTACGTATATTAAAATCTGATAGTCAAAAGCATTTACATTAATAAAACGCAGATGTGTGTTACATATCTGCGTTTTGTGCTAATAAAATAAAAGGAGCGAAAGAAGACCTGGTATATATATTAAGCGCTCAGGCAGGAACAGATCATGAAAAAGAGCAAAATATTTTCCATAGTGATAATTGCGGTAGATATAGTGCTGTTTGTGGCAGTTATATTGGCATTTACCATATGGGGCAGGATGAAAACCGAAAGCCTGGCAGAGGATCTGGCACGTTATGTGGCGGAGGACGATGCGACAGGCATGATGCTGTTATTTGACAGGAAACATGTGTCGATACTAAAGGATAGCGCAGCTGAGTATGATATGGATACTGATGATTATATCCGGACGGCATATATAGAATATCTGACAGATATACTGGAGGAGGACCTGGGCGAGATAACAGCCATCAGCTGTACCATAGATGACATGTATGAATATCAGGGGGACGAGCTTGATGAGACAGCAGAGTCCATGGAGGATGAATATGGCATATCCATAAAGGCCTGCGGCGAGCTTTATATGACATGGTATGTGACGGGTGCGGATGGCACCGGCGCTACCTATGAGGTCGTCGCATGGATATACAAGAGAGGCTTCAAATGGTATCTGATGGATTTTGATTTTTACTAGATGAGAAGAAGGAGTGACACAAAAATGTATGACGTAAAGTCAATGGCGGCTGAGGAGTTTATAAATGATGCAGAAATCAGAGATACCTTAAGCTTTGCCGAAGCAAATAAGAATAATGTGGAGATGATAGACCAAATCCTTTCCAAGGCGAGACTGCGCAAGGGACTTGATCACAGGGAGGCATCCGTATTGCTTGCATGTGAGATGCCTGATAAGGTGGAAGAAATATACAGCCTCGCGGAGCAGATCAAGAAGGATTTCTATGGTAATAGAATAGTTCTTTTTGCACCTCTTTATCTGTCAAATTACTGTGTGAACGGGTGTCTGTATTGCCCTTATCATTTGAAAAATAAGCATATAGCCCGCAAAAAGCTCACTCAGGAGGAGGTAAGGCGTGAGGTTATAGCCCTGCAGGATATGGGGCACAAGCGTCTGGCGATAGAAGCCGGAGAGGATCCTGTCAACAATCCCATAGAATATATCCTTGAGTGTATCCACACCATCTATAGTATAAAACACAAAAACGGAGCAATAAGAAGAGTAAATGTAAATATAGCGGCTACCACGGTAGAAAATTACAGGAAGCTGCATGATGCCGGTATAGGCACATATATATTGTTCCAGGAAACATATAATAAGAAGTCCTATGAGGAGCTGCATCCGACAGGACCGAAGCATGACTATGTATATCATACTGAGGCGATGGACAGAGCCATGGAGGGCGGCATAGACGACGTGGGTCTTGGAGTGCTGTTCGGACTGGAATCATACAAATATGAATTTGCAGGGTTGCTCATGCATGCGGAGCATCTGGAGACAGTGCATGGAGTCGGTCCACATACCATCAGTGTGCCGAGAGTGAAACCGGCTGATGATATAGATCCGGAGGAATTCCATAACAGTCTGAGCGACGATATCTTTTGCAAGATAGCTGCCTGCATCAGAATTGCTGTACCATATACGGGCATGATTATATCAACCAGGGAGACCAAGGAGGTAAGAGATAAGATTATCAGACTTGGAGTATCTCAGGTAAGTGGCGGTTCAAAAACCAGTGTCGGCGGATATTACGAGCCGGAAAGGGAAGAGGAAAATTCCGCTCAGTTCGATGTCAGCGATACCAGAACGCTGGACGAGGTCATTCACTGGCTTATGACCAGAAAATATATACCGTCATTTTGTACTGCATGCTACAGAGAGGGTCGTACTGGCGACAGATTCATGAGCCTGTGCAAGAGTGGACAGATACAAAACTGCTGTCATCCAAATGCGCTCATGACTTTGAAGGAATATCTGGTGGATTATGCAGCCGAAGACACAAAAGAGCTCGGCGAGCGTCTGATACAAAAGGAGATAGAAAACATACCAAGCGAACAGGTCAGGAGGATAGTGACCGAGAGGCTGGCGCTGATAGAAAAGGGAGAAAGAGACTTTAGATTTTAAGCTTGCGCTTTGAAGGAGGAAGACCAATGGGATTGAATGATACACCATCAGCAGACAGGGTTCATATAGGCTTTTTCGGACGAAGGAACGCGGGTAAATCAAGTCTGGTAAATGCTGTGACGGGGCAGGAGCTTTCTGTGGTATCAGATGTGGCAGGAACTACCACAGACCCTGTGAACAAGACCATGGAGCTACTTCCACTTGGACCGGTGGTTATCACGGATACAGCAGGATATGATGATGATGGCGAGCTCGGAGAGCTCCGCGTGAAGAAGACAAAGCTTATATTGGAAAAGACTGATATAGCCGTCTTGGTCGTGGATATGGGCGCCGGCTTGTCGCAGTTTGACCGTGAGCTGATGGATTTGTTTGCATCCAGGAATATAAAATATGTAATCGCTTATAATAAATGTGATGAAGGAAGCGCCGAAGTGCAATCTCATAGTGACGTTCCGACCATCTGTGTGAGTGCGAAGACAGGCACAGGCATAGATGCGTTAAAGGAGCTTATCGCGGGACTTCTAAAGGACGAAGAAAAAGGGCGGTGCTTGGTCAGAGATTTGGTAAAGCCATATGACAGGGTCGTACTCGTTATCCCTATAGATAAGGCAGCACCAAAGGGAAGACTGATATTACCGCAGCAGCAGGTTATCAGAGATCTGCTCGAGGTGGGGGCTATTCCCATATTGACCCGTGATACGGAGCTTTCCGGGCTGCTTTCTTCCATGGCAGAGAAGCCGTCGCTTGTCATCACCGACAGTCAGGCATTTGCTGGTGTGATGCGGATTGTGCCGCCTGATGTGAGGCTGACGTCATTTTCCATATTATTTGCCAGATATAAGGGCCAGCTTTTGACGGCTGTGGAAGGAGCAAGGACGCTCTCTGATATAAAAACAGGCGACAGGATACTTATATCTGAGGGCTGCACACATCATAGACAGTGCGACGATATAGGTACTGTAAAGCTGCCGCGCTGGATAAGGGAGTTTACCGGAGCGGAACCGGAGTTTTCATGGTCCCAGGGAGGTGGCTTTCCGGAGGATTTGAGTGGGTATAGGCTGGTGATTCATTGTGGAGCATGTATGCTAAATGCCCGGGAGATGGAGAGACGACACAGGCTCGTGGCAGAATGTGGAGTGCCGATGACAAATTATGGCACGGCAATCGCATATATGAATGGGATATTGGAGCGAAGTACCGAGCCTGTGGGAGTGAAGTGGAGCTAGGGAAGGATATATATGAGCAGTAGCGCAAAGCTTAGTCGTGCTGCAAAGGATAAATATAACGAAATGGTAAATATGCCGGTTTCAGTAGCGATACTGAAGCTGGCATTTTCTACTGTGCCGACGATGGTTATTATTTCCATTTATGGCATCATAGATATGATATTTATCTCAGGGCTCGGCGATGTGGCAGTCGGGGCGACGGGGATAGTGTTTTCCGTGACCTGCTTCATACAGGCAGTGGGATATACGTTTGGCATGGGAGCGGGGAGCATAGTATCAGGAAAGCTCGGAGAGAAATCCATGCAGGCTGCTTCGAGGGCGACTACGCTGGCACTTGTGGCGGGTGTAACGGCAGGTGCTGTCATATGTGCCGTCGGGCTCATATGCGTAGAGCCGATGATGGATATGCTTGGCGCTACAGAGAAAAATATGGATGCCGCAGTAAGCTATGCGAGGATTATCCTTATAGGTGCGCCCGTTATGTGCGGAGCATATGTGGCAAATAACACCCTGCGTCAGGAGGGAAGGCCATGGTATACCCTGTGTGGCATCACGGCGGGCGGCATAACAAATGTTATACTGGATTATCTGTTTATAGCCGTATGGGATATGGGGATAAAAGGCGCGGCATGGGCATCGGTTGCAGGTCAGGCAGTAAGCCTCGTGGTTTTGATGCTGCCATATCTGACAGGGAAAAGTATAGTCAGACTGTCATTTACCGCTTTAAAGGGTGCATCAGATGTGCATTTATGGGATATAATATGTATGGGCATGCCGTCCTTTATCAGACAGATTTGCGTGGCGATAGCTGCCGCAGCGCTAAATCGAGCATGCAGACTCTATGGAGATGAACAGATAGCGGCAATGGCTATAGCCAATAGGATATTCAATCTGTTCTTTTCCATCGCGGTAGGCTATGGACAGAGCCTTGCTCCGGTGGTCGGATATTCATATGGTGCCGGAGATAAGGAAATGAGGATAAAAAAAGCCGTGAGATTTACCGTGCTCAGCGGTGCATCATGTATGGCTGCATTTGAAATATTACAATATATATTTGCAGGAGATATTGCTGGATTTTTTGAAGGATCTGAGGAGGTACTTTCTCTTGCCACGGAAATCATACGTGTGACAGGCATAGCTTATCCGTTTATGGTAGTCTCGATAGTAGCAGGAGTGCTTCATCAGGCAACGGGTAAATATGTGGCGGCATCGCTTATCTATGGCAGCAGACAGGGGATATTTTTTATAATCCTTATATATCTGCTTCCGAAGCTTTTCGATTTTGCAGGAGTGATATTTGCACAGCCTGCAGCTGATATCATATCGGCACTGATACTTCTTACTTTTTTATAACTTATTAAAATTTGCTATGGACATTAAGTTTTTACTTTGATATTCTGTGACTGAAGCTGTTTAGCAGATATTAGAAAAGAGAAATGCCATGATATACATATTTGTAGATTTTGAGATGAACAAAATAGACGACAGCCACAAGGAAGAGCTTGAGATTTGTAAGAATGAGATAATAGAGATAGGCGCCGTAAAGCTTGATGATGACTATAAGGAGACGGATGCATTTAAAACATATGTCAAGCCGCAAATCAGCAGTATAGACGCTAAGATTACAAAACTGACCGGCATAACAGACGATATGGTAAAGGATGCGCCGACATTTGCTCCGGCGATTACCGCGTTTATGGACTGGTGCGATGGTGCTGATGTAATCTATGCATGGAGTGAAAATGATCTCAGACAGATGAACAAGGAGATAAAGCTCAAAGGATATACGTATGAAAAGACTGAGGTGGTCGCAGGCAAATGGAAGGATTTCCAGAAGGAATTTGGCAGAAAGCTTGGTATCAGAAGGAGAATCGCTCTTTCTGACGCGGTATTTTATCTGGGGGAGGATTTCCAGGGAAATGAGCATGACGCGTTATGGGATGCCAGAAACACCGCCGAGGTATTTGTGCTGTCAAAGGATGAGGAGAAGTTTGAAAAGACCATGGCTCCGATTGTAAATGCATACAAGCCAAAAGAGGTTTTGACATATTCTATAGGAAATCTTTTTGCAAATATAAAAATAGACCCGTAGGGTCTGCTTGAGGCAGGGTGTAATATGGATTTAAACAAATCAAATGTAAAGAAGATTTTATTAATAATTTTTTCATCGATAGTTTTTACCTTTCTGGTATTTAATTTTGGCAGGTGCAGGGAAGCGGTTTTATGGGTTATAAGACTGCTTATGCCATTTATTATAGGCTTTTGCGCGGCATTTATCATAAATGTTCCCATGAGGGGCTTTGAAAAGATATTATTCAAAAATACGGGCAGCAGATGGTATCGTTTCAAACGACCGGTATCCATCATTTTGTCACTCCTTTGTATCATCGCCGTGATAACATTTGTTATAACGATGCTGGTGCCGGAGGTGTCGTCGACTATCGTCGTAGTAGGAGAAAAGCTGCCGGATATGGTAAAAAGCATACAAACCAAGGCGACTGCGCTGCAGGATGATTATCCCAATGTCGTAGAGTGGATTAATAATATCGAGGTTGATTGGGACAACATAACAGATACGATATTTAATGCTGTGAAAAATGGCGGCACAAGTCTGCTGTCATCGACATTTTCCATAGCGACATCGGTGGTCGGAGGTATTATCGATTTTGTAGTGGGTATCTTCTTTGCCATATATATACTGGCGGACAAGGAGGACCTGGAAAAGCAGACCAAGGGGCTTATATATGCGGCGATAAATGAAAAGGCTGCGGATAAGGTCATAGAAACCTTTCGCATGGCTGATGTAACCTTTAGCAGATTTATATCGGGTCAGTGCCTTGAGGCATGTATACTTGGACTGATGTTTTTTATATCCATGAGTCTGCTTAGTATACCATATGCCCTGACTGTCAGCATCACCATCACGATAACGGCATTGATTCCAGTGTTTGGTTCATTCCTCGGCTGCGGCATAGGTGCTTTTCTGATTTTGGTGGACGACCCGCACAAGGTAATAGTGTTTTTGATACTTTTCATAGTGCTGCAGCAGATAGAAGGAAATCTGATATATCCGCATGTGGTAGGAGGCTCGGTGGGGTTGCCTTCCATATGGGTGCTTGTGGCTGTCGTAGTAGGCGGCGATCTGATGGGTATCATAGGCATGCTTATATTTGTACCGATTACATCGGTCGTATATGCGCTGGTAAAGGAATATGTGATAAAGGAGCTGCGGGAAAAGAAGGTAGCTCCGACAAAATATGGAGGCGAATGACAAATGTACAGAGAGATATCAAAGCTGGTATTGTACCGTGATTTGGGAGAGGACAGCATATTGATGAGGCTGTCGGGTATCTTCGAGGATTTTGATCTGAAGAGGTGCGGCAGGGAGGACCTCGTGCCGAGGATATATGATGAGATAAAGCGGCTGCTCGACCTGGCTACAGCCTATGGCTTCAATGATAATCTGTGGCACAATTATCTGGCATTTATATTGATAACAAATGAAAATTCCTTCAGTCTGACATGTGAAAAGGTAGGCGCAAATGACGGTACGGTAAATTCATTTGCAAAAAATGATTTCAGGATATTTAAGCACCTGTTTGATTTTGATTTTTCAGAAATCGAGCGGGAGCTGGGCATCGACTGCTTCTCGGTGGTTACGGATTATAAGGCCATCCAGAAAAAGGAGAGGATGTATAACAGAAATGTCAGCGAAAAGGTTCAAAGCATCAGCAAAAGCATAGAGCAGGCGGTCGATGAGGATGGCATCTTTGATATAGTTACGGCATTTTACAAGGCTTACGGAGTGGGGATGTTTGGCTTAAATAAGGCTTTTCGTATCGTGAACACACCAGCCGGAGATATAGAGTTTGTGCCGATTAATAATACCGAGGACGTAAGGCTCGACGACCTGATAGGCTATGAGATACAAAAGAAGAAAATCGTGGATAATACTGAGAGCTTTGTCGAGGGCAGGAAGGCAAATAACGCGCTTTTGTTTGGCGACAGCGGCACAGGAAAATCAACGACGATAAAGGCAATTATAAATGAATATTATGACAGGGGTCTCAGGATGATAGAGATATACAAGCATCAGTTCCAGGATCTGTCCAGGGTAATATCCATGATAAAAAATAGAAATTACCGTTTCGTCATCTATATGGACGATTTGTCATTTGAGGAATTTGAGATAGAATATAAATATCTGAAGGCTGTCATAGAGGGCGGACTGGAGATAAAGCCTGACAATGTGCTGATTTACGCGACATCGAACAGACGCCACCTGATAAAGGAGACATGGAGCGACAGAAATGATATGGAAACTGCAAATGGTATGCACAGGAGCGATACCATGCAGGAAAAGCTGTCTCTGGTAAATCGCTTTGGTGTTACGATAAGTTATTCCAAGCCGTCACAAAAGGAATACTTTAATATAGTGACGCAGCTTGCAAAGAGAGAGGGCATCAGGATGGATGAGCAGGAGCTATTAGCCGAAGCAAACAAGTGGGAGCTCAGTCATGGCGGTATATCGGGCAGGACGGCGCAGCAGTTTATAAATTATCTCGCAGGTATGCAAAGGTAGATACATATGACAGAGAAAAAATGCATTAGCAAAAAGGAGCAGGACAGGATAGCGGAAATAGTTCGTATATTAAATGATACATATGGCACAGAATATGTCTGCTACCTGCATCATGAAAACGCGTGGCAGCTGCTTATCGCGACCATGCTGTCGGCACAATGCACGGACGCGAGGGTAAATATCGTCACAAAGGATTTGTTTGTGAAATATCCGACACTTGCAGATTTTGCACGGGCGGATTTGAATGAGCTGGAAAAGGATATTTATTCGACGGGCTTTTATAAAAATAAGGCAAAGAATATAATAGCCTGCGCCGGAAAGCTCACCGAAGATTATAACGGACAGGTGCCAAATGATATAGAGGCGCTGACGAAGCTGCCCGGGGTAGGCAGAAAGACTGCAAATGTAATCAGAGGAAATATATACCATGAGCCGAGTATAGTTGTAGATACGCACGTAAAGAGGATATCGCGTCTCCTCGGGCTTACAGCAGAGGAAGACCCTGTAAAGATAGAATATGATCTGATGGAAAAGCTGCCGCAGGAGCAGTGGATACTCTATAATATCCAGATTATCACTCATGGGCGAAATGTCTGTATAGCCAGACGACCGAAGTGCCGAGAGTGTGTGCTAAACACTGTGTGCCCGTCGGCATTGTTATCTGTTAAATAAAGCGGTTGATAAAAAAATATTTATCTGATAATATAGTGAACACAAAGGAGATTTACGATTATGATAAATTTAAGCAGTACAAAGAGTAAGAAGTGGATTTCAAGAATTATCGTTGGTATCTTGGCATTGGCTATGATTATTGGCCTGCTGATGTATGCATTTTAGATATCAGTCGGTGAGTCAGCTTATGAACAGAAAGAAATTTACTGAGGTGCAGATGAAAAGATCTGTACTAAAAAACATAAAAAAGCATGACACTGCTGCAGAGACACTGGGTCATGAAATCAAAATCACACAAGCCGGAATAGCAGATGACTATAGCCGGCTTTTGTTGATGCCCAGATCACCGGAAATCATTACAGCTACCGCGATAGCGGTGCCGGACCCTCTGGGATATGTGAGGACGGATTTCATAAAGGCTTGTAATAATATACGGGTAGGAGGCGGGACTCCTGTCATGATGCAGGATGCCATCATCATGCCTGAGGATGATGAGAGAGAACTGAAGGCTATCGTCAGAGAGCTGGATGAGGTGGCTGCAAGCGCGGACGTTATCATATCGGGAGGACACACGGAGATAATTTGCACACTTTCAGAGCCTGTGATAACCATGACCGTTATAGGAATCTCCGGCTGTGACAGTCTGAATATAGAAAATATAAGGCCTGGCATGGATATTGTCATGTGTGGACAGACGGCCATACTTGGGACTGTGCTCATCTATCACAGATATAGAGACGAGCTGCTTGGCAGATATTCTAAGGATTATCTGAGAACGGCGGAGAGACTCTCTGAGTATATCGCTCTGGGTAAGCAGACAGATATAGCCATAAGAGATGGAGCGGAATATATGCATGATATCTCCACAGGAGGAGTATTTGCCGCGCTTTGGGAGCTTGCAGATGGTGCTGACTGTGGGATAAGGATAGATCATGATGCCATACCGATATTGCAGGAGACTATAGAAATATGTGAGTTCATCGGGGTAAATCCGTATATGGCGGATGGCAGCGGCGCATTTCTGATAGTATGCGAGGACGGCACGACCTTATGCGATGATTTGTATGAGGCGGGCTATGAAGCAGCAGTTATAGGAAAGGTAACAGCCGGACATGACCGCGTGGTTATTCATGATGATGAAGAGCGTTTTTTGAACCCGCCAAAAGGGGAATATTACTAAGATTTTTTTATTTTAAACTTACCATTTGAAATGTAGGATGCCTCTTCTTCCTTTTCAGGATCGTGGACAGGCTTGATGGGCACCTGCATTTCTTTTTGTTTTGGCAGGGAAAATATAAACTCACTGCCCTTGCCGAGAGTGCTTTCAAGCGTGATATTTTCACCATGTGCCTTTATGATTTCTTTTATGATGGACAGTCCCAGACCATTTCCTACCTTATCCTTGCCGCGGCTCGGATCGGTCTTATAAAATCTGTCAAATACCTTTTTCTGCGCATCCGGTGCGATACCTACACCCTCGTCCTTGACACTTGTATATATCTTGTCCTGCCGCTCAGATACCTGAATGGTAATCTGGCGACCCTCAGGCGTAAATTTTATCGCATTATCCACCAGATTGTAGATAACCTGCTGTATCTTTGTCCTGTCAGCATGTACCATCGTGTTGTCCGTAAAATAAATGGCGTGGAGATAGATATCCCTATCCTGACAGCGTCCCTCGAAGGTATTTATCGTAGGTTGGATGACGGATTTTAGGTCAAAGTTTGATTTATCAAGCTGCAGGTCAAACGAGTCAAAATTATTTAACTCGAGGAGACCCTGTGTCAGCTTCGTCAGTCGCTTTGTCTCATTGAGTACGATATTTAGATATTTGTCATATTTTTCAGGAGGTATCGTGCCGTCCTGCATCGCCTCGATATATCCCTTGATGGAGGTAAGAGGAGATTTGAAGTCGTGGGAGATGTTTGATATAAAGGTCTTGCGGTATTCATTTGAGCGAATCAGCTCGTCGGCCATTTGCTCCATAGAGGATGCCAGCTCGCCAAATTCGTTATCAGCAGTAACATTTGTACGCGCGTTAAAATTTCCCATAGCATACGACTGGGCTGTGCTGATAATCTGACGGAGCGGTTTCAGGACGCTGTTTGTCATAAGCATCAGCGCTATCAGGGCTATAACTATGATTACAAAAAATGGCATATATGTGGAGTTGAAGATGGATGACTGTATGTGCTCCATATATTGTATGGATTCGTGTACCATAACGCTGCCGGCATAGCCGCTTCCGTCATATACAGGCTGACAGCTAGTCATGGTTTCGTAGCCGAAATAATCATCAAAGATATTTTGAGATATAAACGAATCCGTGAGACTTGTATTTCCGATAAACGTGGACAGACTAAAATCGTCACTTGATGTATAGGCATCTGAATCATCTGTGGCGGAGGTACCGGAAAGCTCGGAGTCATATATGATATTTCCATCCGTATCAGTAAGCCAGATTACGCAGTCCAGATTTTCCGCTATGATATCGGCCTGTGATGAAAAAATATCCAGAGAAATCTTGCCATTTATATAGGGTATGGCAATCTGCGATGAGATGAGCTTTGTCTGCCCTGATATATCCTCTTTGGACTTGGTTATGAGCTGCTTTCTGGTAACATGCACCATGAACATGACCAAGACAGCAAAAATGGCTGCAACCAAAATCACAAAGCCTATTACGATTTTATCAAATGCCGTTTTCTTCATAAAGTTTACCTGACCTCAAATTTGTATCCTATGCCCCATACTGTAGATATGGACCAGTTGTATTTGTCACTCAGCTTTTCCCTCAGTCGCTTGATATGTACATCAACCGTACGGGTATCGCCTACATATTCATATCCCCACAGCTTATCTAAGAGCTGCTCTCTGGTAAATACCTGGTTCGGACGGCTGGCAAGGAAATATAACAGCTCCAGCTCCTTAGGAGGCATATCCAGATTTTTGCCCTCGAAGGTAACCGTATAATTGGAGATGTTTACTACCAGATTGTCATATTCGACAAAGCTTCCCACATGGTCAGCATTTGCCACGTCATACTTTGTGGCAGCAGGCTCGTCGCCTGATGAGGTGCGGCGAAGTACGGCGCCGACTCTTGCAACCAGCTCATTTGAATCAAATGGTTTTACTATATAATCATCAGCGCCGATTTTCAATCCCAGAACCTTATCAAAGACCTCACCCTTTGCAGACAGCATGATAATAGGAACGGTTGATATCTTCCTGAGCTCCGTACATACCTGATAACCATCCATGCCTGGGAGCATCACGTCAAGCAGTATAAGATTTGGAGAAAATTCGTGGAACGCGGTAATTGCGGATTCTCCATCGCCCGCTATCTGTGTCTCGTAGCATTCCTTGTTCAGATACAGGGATATCAGCTCGGCAATATTTTCGTCATCATCGACTATCAGTATCTTTTTCTTATCCATACTCATATATTTTTCCTTTCGTTTATTTTAATTCTACTATCGTCACTCCGGCTTCACCTTCTCCGTAGGTACCGAGTCGGAAGGATTTTACATGTGGTGCCTTCTTCAGATATTCATGGATGCCCTTACGGAGTGCGCCAGTACCCTTGCCATGGATAATGGTGACCTTGTTAAGCCTTGCAAGCACCGCATCATCGAGATATTTATCAAGCTCTGAGGTCGCTTCCGCTACTGTCATACCAAGCAGATTTATATCGGGGTGCACAGATATCGCCTTGCCAAATTTATTTCCCGATACGTGAGTTTTCGGTTTTGTCTCCTTCGGTGTCTCGATTATGACGAGGTCTGATGCAGGAAGGGATGCGTTTAATATACCCATGGACACCTTTAGATTTCCCTTGGAATCGGCAGGCGCGGTAATGGTACCTGTCGTATCCATGCTGATTACATGCACGGTATCACCCGTTTTAAAATCCGCTGCGGTATGAGTGGATTTCATATTCCTTCGTTCATTATCAGACATCCTGTTATATTCATCCAGTCTGGTGCGAAGCCTGTGGCGCTCCTGCTCCATGGATTTCACATCCGCTTTTGCCGGATTTGATACCCATTTGTTATATTTTTTGATGGCGGCGTCGGCAGTATCCTTTGCCTCGTCTATGATATCACGTGCTTCCTCTCGCGCCTTTGCCAGAATCTCGGCTCTGCGCTCCTTTGTCTCGCTGTCCTTGACACGGAGACGCTCCTTCAGTTGGCTGATTTCTTCTTTATCATGCGCTATCTGCAGTCTGTCTTCTTCTATAGCTCGTTTATTTTGCTCAAGCTCAGCGATAAGGGCTTCGAGGTCCACCGTGCTGCTGTCGATCCTTGACCTGGCAGCATCTATGATATAGTCTGGAAGTCCGAGCTTTTTTGATATGGCAAATGCGTTTGACTTTCCGGGGATGCCTGTCATCAGCCTGTATGTAGGCTGGAGGCTTGTCAGGTCAAATTCGCAGCTGGCATTTTCTACGCCGGGAGTAGTCATGGCAAAGGTTTTCAGCTCGCTGTAATGAGTCGTTGCCATGCATCTGACACCCATGGTGTTTAGATGGTTCAGTATAGACATGGCAAGCGCGGCGCCCTCTACCGGGTCCGTCCCGCCGCCCAGCTCGTCAAACAGACACAGAGTCTCTGGCGTTATATGATTTATGATATATATGATATTACTCATATGTGATGAGAAGGTAGAGAGATTCTGCTCGATACTCTGCTCATCTCCGATATCGGCAAAAACATCCTCAAATATCGCTAGCCTCGTGCCGTTTTCTGCGGGAACGTGGAGCCCCGCCTGCCCCATAAGGGTAAGCAGCCCGAGAGTCTTTAGGGATACGGTCTTGCCGCCCGTGTTAGGACCGGTCACGATCAGGAGATTATAATCCTCGCCCAGCCTGATGCTTACCGGCACCACCTTGTGTTTATCAAGCAACGGGTGCCTGCCGTTTCGTATATCGATGATACCGTCAGTATTAAATGACGGCTCTATGCCATTATATGTTCTGGCAAATCGCGCCCTGGCAAATATAAAATCCAGCTCTGTCAGCGTTTCAAAATCATATCGGATATTTGCCGCCTCAGATGCGGCAAGCGCTGACAGTCCCTCCAGTATTTTTTCTATCTCTATGAGCTCCTGATTTTCCAGCTCCTTTAGCTCGTTATTCATATTTACGACGACCATCGGCTCGATAAATACGGTAGAACCGCTGCCCGATTGGTCATGTATCATGCCGGGAAAGCTGTTTTTGTATTCGCTCTTTACAGGTATACAATAACGACCATTTCTCATGGTTATGAGATTTTCCTGAAACATCGTCTGCTTGTCTGCGCTGTTTATCACATGGGAGAGCTGGCTATGCAGCTTTTCATTTATCAGGCGTTTGTTACGCCTGATATTTTTGAGTGCCTGTGATGCATCGTCGGCTATTTCCGTTTCTGAGAGTATGACCCGGTGTATCTCACTGCTGATATGAGAGAGGGGCCAAAGCTCGGCAAAAACGCTGCTGAGCACATCTGAGCCGTCATCGTTCATATCCGCATGATCGCCATATGCGCGGACGGTTTCCGCCGTATCCAGTACGCTTGCGATATCCAGCAGCTCGAGCGTGCCAAGGCTGCCCTTTACCTCGAGACGCTTTATCGATGCACCGATATCCCTCAGCCCGGCAAAGGACACATTACCACAGCTTTCAAGCCTGATAAGGGCTGCTCTGGTCTCTGCCTGCAGCTCTCGGACTTTCATAAGCTCAGTTTCCGGTTTGAGTCTGCGGCATTTTTGCTTTGCCACCTCTGATGCGGCATGTTCGGTAAGCATCTCTATGATTTTATTATATTCTATAACCTTTAAGGTTCGTTTGTTCATTTTTTATCACCAATGCTATTATATACGATAAGTTAAAATTAGAAAACCTTTATTTTGCGGGGCTGATGCTATATAATATATCTTAAATCCGAAAAATACATTTGTGAAAGGTGAGATTATAAAATGAGACATATTAACGAGCTTAGAGAAGGAGAAATGATATCTGAGGTATATCTGTGCAAGAACAAGGTCGTAGGTACCAGTAAAAATGGAAAGACATATTATTCCCTGCAGCTGTCGGATGCCACGGGCGGCATAGACGGCAAGATATGGGAGCTGAATAACGGTATCGGACATTTCGAGTCAGGAAATTTTGTGAAGCTGGACGGACAGATTACATCATATAATAATGCCCTTCAGATAAATATAAAGAAAATCCGTCTCGCAGAGGAGGGTGAATATGTGGTAGAGGATTATATGCCTGTCACCAAAAAGGATATCGAAGAGATGTATGGCGATTTGTTAGCTCTCATCGACAGCCTGGAACGTCCGTATTATAAACAGCTGCTAAAAAGCTTCTTTGTAGAGGATAAGGCTTTGGTAAAGAAATTTAAAAAGCACTCTGCGGCAAAATCAGTCCACCATGGATTTGTGGGAGGTCTGCTCGAGCATACGCTCGCCGTTACAAAGATGTGTGATTATTTTGCATCATATTATCCGGTGCTTAACAGAGATTTGCTGCTTTCGGCTGCTATGCTTCATGACATAGGAAAGCTGCATGAGATTTCATCCTTCCCTGAAAATGACTACACTGATCCGGGAAATCTCCTGGGGCACATAGTTATGGGTACGCTGATGGTACGCGATAAGATAAAGGATATCCCGGACTTCCCGGGCAGGGAGGCAAATGAGCTGGAGCATTGTATACTGGCTCATCATGGAGAGCTGGAGTATGGTTCGCCGAAGAAGCCTGCGCTGATAGAAGCGGTAGCGTTATCATTTGCGGATAACACGGACGCAAAGCTGCAGACCTTTATGGAGTCGCTTGATGATAAGAACAGCGGCTGGCTGGGATACAACAGGATGCTTGAAACAAATATCCGCAAGACTACGAGGTAATCTGACGCCATGGATTTAATCAAAAATAATATATACCAGATAGAGATAGAGGACATAGGAAATGATGGCAGCGGCATAGGTCATATAGACGGTATGGCAGTATTTGTAAAGGATACGGCTATCGGGGACGTGGCAAATGTAAGGATAACGAAGGTTACAAAAAAGCTGGCTTATGGTCACCTCGAAGAAATGCTTGTGCCGTCTCCATATCGGGTAGAGCCGGTCTGCGCGCATGCGAAAAGATGCGGCGGCTGTACACTGCAGCATATAGCCTATGAGAAGCAGCTGGAATACAAGTGGCATAAGGTATATGGCTGTCTGAAGCGCATCGGAAGGGTCGATAACCTCGAGGAAATCATGGAGACGCCGGTATATGGTATGGAGTATCCGTATCATTACAGAAATAAGGCACAGTTTCCTGTGGGCAGAGACAGGGACGGAAATGTGATAATCGGCTTTTATGCGACAAGGTCTCATGATATCATCGACTCTGATGTATGCCCTATCGGGGATAGCATAAATGACAAAATCATACCTGTTATAAAGAGATTTATAACAGAAAAAAATATCAGCACATATGATGAAACGACGGGCGCGGGGCTTGTAAGGCACGTGCTTATCCGTGTGGGAAAAACCACTGGCGAGGTAATGGTGTGTCTGGTGTTAAACGGACATGAGCTGCCATTTGCCGATTATCTGACAAATGAGTTAAGGAAGCTGTCGGATGATGAGAGGCGTATCGTGTCGATATGCCTGAATATCAATATGGATAATACGAATCGTATACTGGGAGATACCTGTGTTACATTGTGGGGGCAGGATTATATAACCGATTGCATAGGTAATGTCAGATATGAGATATCTCCTCTGTCCTTTTATCAGGTGAATCCGACCCAGACTAGGGCGCTGTATGATAAGGTACTCGAATATGCTGATTTAAATGGAAACGAAATCGTCTGGGATATGTACTGCGGCATCGGTACGATATCTCTGTTTCTGGCAAAATCCGCAAAGCAGGTCTATGGTGTGGAAATCGTTCCGGATGCCATAGAAGATGCAAGACGTAATGCAGAGATAAATGGCATCTCAAATGTGGATTTTTTCGTCGGAAAGGCCGAGGAGGTGGTTCCGGATATCTATAGTAAGGGCGGAGACGGCGCATATGCTGATGTGGTAGTCGTGGATCCGCCGAGAAAGGGCTGTGATGCGGCGCTTTTATCTACGCTGGTTGCGATGTCTCCGAAGCGTATCGTATATGTCAGCTGCGACCCTGCGACCCTGGCTCGCGATATCTGCATACTGAGCCGGGACGGCTACGAGCTAGAAAATGCCGCGGTCGTCGACCAATTTTGTCAGAGTACGCATTGTGAAAGTGTTGCCCTTGTTGTGCGGGCAGTAGAATAAAAAATAGCGGGGAAATTCCCCGCTGCTCGGTGGACCAGGGTCTTGCGACCAGCCCAATTAGTGGTCACCACTAATTTATTGTATTCTTATACTACTCGAAATATACGAAGCAGTCAATTACATTTTTATCGACGACAAATTTTAACAGAATGATTTTTATGAAGCATCAGTCAGAAATGGCTGGTGCTTTTATTGTGGACTGAAATATCAAATGTCCTTTGGTGAGGGATTTTCAGTTACAAATCGAGACTTTTGGATTACAAACGGGACTCTCGGCTTGCTATTTACCCCAATATTTTATGTTGACATCCTCGTAACCATATACTATATTACAAAATGTAAGATATATTTTACAAAATGTAATGTAGAAATTTCAGGAGGATGAGAAGATGAGTGAGTACAAAGCAGGATTAATAGTGGGGCTTTTTGTTGCACTGTTTGTATTACTGGTTGTAGTAATTTGCGCGAAAAGAAAAGGGAGCGATGCACCGGGATATGACGAGAGGCAGCTTGCAATACAGGGAAAGGGATATAAAATAGCTTTTTGGATATTGCTGGCAGAAATGCTGATATATGCCGTTCTTTTCCCAGAAAACGGAAATTATAAAATAGAACCGGGGCTTGTTATTTTCGGAATGATTTTTATTGCAGGTTTAGCGCTGGTTGTTTATGAAATATTTAAGGATGCCTATTTCGGGCTAAAGGATAACAGAAAAACCTTGATGGTACTTTGGGCGATTATAGCTGTATGTCAGGTGGTAATAGGTGTTTGCAATATTATGGATGGAGAGGTAATTGTAGACGGTATAATAACGATGAATGGTGGTTTGCCGTTTTTGCTTGCTATATATTTCCTTGTATTTCTTATTGCCTTGGCGATTAAAGCTGTGCTTGATAAAAGGGAGGAGGCATGAAAAATTTAAGGATGAAATCGGCAAGGGCGGCTCTTGATTTGTCCCAGCAGGAGCTTGCAGATAAGATAGGAGTAAGTCGCCAGACGATAAATGCGATTGAAAAGGGCGACTACAATCCAACGATAAAATTATGTATTGAATTGTGCAAGGCTTTGAACAAGACACTTGATGAGCTGTTTTGGGATGAATAAAAAAACCTCGAGAATCACTCAGAGGTATAGGAGAGAGGTGCAAAACAGGGAGATTTGATAAATACAGGCAAATAGAAGAATATTTTTCTTTTTAATCTTGTTAAATGCCAAAAAATCACTATAATAAATATAGTATAAAAAATGTATTTACGGAGGAGTTAGTAGTGAACGAAAATCAGACATTTGGCTTCGGAGTGTTAATCGATTATCTGAAGAAAAATCCAAAAACCATAGTTTTAACTGAAGGAACGGACGCGCGTATACTTGAGGCATCGTCCAGACTGCTTGCCAGCAATTTCTTGCATCCTATACTTATAGGAGACCCTGATGAGATAAATGATGCCGCAGAGGAGTGCGGTTTTAATATAAGAGGTTCGGAGATTATAGATCCGAAAACCTACGACAGAATGGACGAAATGGTCGAGGTGTTCTGCGAGCTCAGAAAGAGTAAGGGCGTTACGCCGGAAGAGGCAAGGAAGACTCTGCTGCAGAACAATTATTTTGGTACGATGCTTGTAAAGATGGGCATTGCAGATTCATTACTCGGCGGAGCTACATATTCGACGGCGGATACGGTCAGACCGGCGCTACAGCTTATCAAGACGAAGCCCGGCAACTCACTTGTTTCATCCTGCTTTATTATGGTAAGACCATATGCTACAGGCGGTAATGAGGTTTTTGCAATGGGCGACTGTAGTATAAATATCAAGCCAGATGAGGATCAGCTGGTTGAAATCGCGGAGGAGATAGTGAAGTGCGCTAAGATATTTGGTGTAGATCCGAAAGTTGCTTTCCTCAGCTATTCTACATATGGTTCGGGTCACGGCGAGGATGTAGACAAGATGCGAAATGCGGCAAGAAAGACCAAGGAAAGAAATCCGGACCTTCCTATAGACGGAGAGATACAGTTTGACGCGGCAGTATCACCTAGGGTAGCACAAAAGAAGTGCCCTGATTCGGATATTGCAGGACATGCAAATACATTTATTTTCCCTGATATAAATGCGGGAAATATCGGATATAAGATTGCTCAGAGACTCGGAAATTTCCAGGCATACGGACCTATACTTTTGGGACTTAATTCCCCTATAAATGATTTGTCAAGGGGATGTACGGCTGCTGAGGTTTATTCCATGGCTATAATTACAGCGGCTTTATCAGGACAATAAAAAAGATATAATGGATAAGACATTTCTAAAAGCTATAAAATTTCACACATGGGCAGCGCTTCTTGCGGCTGCCTTTATGGGCACTTCGTTGTGCTTTCTTGTTGTGGGAATAACTAAAAATATGACATTTACGGAGACTGATTTTACATCATGGATTTCCCTGCCATATTTTATATTACTTTTTATAGCATTCGCAGCTGCCATCATGGCGCTTGTGGTAACGGTTGGAAATCCCTATCCGGTATATGCGGCGCTGTTTTTATTGTCATTCTTATGTGCCTGCGTCCTGGCGTTGATAGTCGGAAGTGAGAGCTACAGCTCATCAAAAGAGGTAAACATAGGCTTTTTGGTCGGCATTGGATTATTTATGATAATCATCATCAAATACCTGATGGCGGATGATAAGCTGATGCTTAAAAATATCACTCAGGCAGATTTTTTCGCATCATATAAATACACGTATATGCTTACTGGCTGCGCAGTTTTATTATTTGTGATTATTATTTCGTGGGTTACCATCCATCGTTACCTGACATTCGCAAGTGCGGCCTTTGACTTCGGCTTGTTTGCGCAGATGTTTGAGCAGATGAAGACTACAGGCCTTCCGATAACGACTATAGAAAGAGGCGAAGCACTCAGCCATTTTGCGGTGCATTTTTCTCCGACATGGTATCTGCTGCTTCCCGGATATATGATTTTTTCTTCACCGATATATCTGTATGTGATGAATGCCGTCCTGATTGGATTCGGCGCTTTTCCTATGTACCGCATAGCAAAAAAACTAGGAATATCACCGCTATGCTCTTTTTCTTTCGCGCTCATTTATCTGCTTTTTCCGTCTATGTCGGCGGGCACACTCTGGGAGATTCATGAGAACAGCTTCCTGCCAGTGCTGCTGCTTTATATGGTATATTTTTTTATGGAGCAAAAGACCGTGCCGATGCTTATATTTGCCATATTGACGCTGGGCACAAAGGAGGATGCGGCGATTTATATAGTCGCATTTGGACTATATGCGCTTTTTGCTACAAAACAGAAAAGGACCGGCACACTTCTTATAGGAATCTCGGTGTTATATTTCCTGATAGCATTAAAAATCCTCAATGAATATGGTGATGGCGCTATGCTGAGCCGGTATGCAAACTATGACATGGACGATATGACTGGATTTGGCGCGATATTAAAGACCTGCATAGTAAATATCGGATATGTAATCAAAGAGTCATTCTCATTCACAGATGGCAAGCTGAGCTTCATACTTTGGATGCTTGTGCCGGTGCTGTTTGCGCCTTTTTTGGCAAAGAAAAACAGCCTCTTATTCCTGCTTATTCCGATGTTGTTTATAAATCTGATGAGCTCCTGGAGCTATCAGTATGATGTCTATTATCAGTATACCTATGGCCCTGCGGCATTTATTCTGCTTGCATCTATTATAGCGTTTGCAGGCTGGAGCAGCAGGGATAAAGCTTTTTATACCGTGACGGCTCTGGTTATAAGCGCTATATTTTCCGGAGCACTTTTTTGGAGCAAGGGCGCTGTATATATAGACAGATATAACACAGACAAACAAAACTTTAAGGACAGCGCTGCTGCTATAGAGGAGTTTTTGGAGGACTATTATCAGGAAGGGGATTCTGTAACCGCTCAGGGCTTTCTGACATCTCATTTGTCAGAGGTAGATGAGCTTTATACGCTCCCTGCCCAGTATAGTGAAAATAAAGAAACAGACTGGTATCTGATTCATGAGGGATATCAGGATGAGGAAAATTACCCGACTGAGATGCTTGAGGGCTACGAATGCGTAAATCCCGATGCATCCGGATTCGTAAGAATTTATAAAAAGAAATAGCTGTATGTTGACAATATGAACAAAAAAGAATTATAATTTTGTTACTAATCGCAAGCATTTCATTTGTGCTTGTAGTTTTTTTAAGGAGGGTTTTTGGAATGGCAAAAAAACCGTATTATATTACAACAGCCATTGCATATGCTTCAGGGAAACCTCATATAGGCAACACCTACGAGATAGTGTTGGCTGACAGCATTGCAAGGTACAAGAGATTTGCCGGTTACGATGTAAGATTTCAGACCGGTACAGACGAGCATGGACAGAAGATTGAGAACAAGGCTTTCGACAATATGCAGACACCGAAGCAGTTTGTTGATGATGTCGCAGGCGAGATCAAGAACATATGGGATTTGATGAACACCTCATATGACAGGTTCATCAGAACGACAGATTCTGACCATGAAAAGCAGGTACAGAAGATTTTCAAGAAGCTGTATGACCAGGGAGATATCTACAAGGGCAAGTATGTCGGCATGTATTGCACTCCTTGTGAATCATTCTTTACGGAATCTCAGCTGGTGGATGGCAAATGCCCGGATTGCGGCAGACCTGTAGAAAAGGCAGAGGAGGAAGCATATTTCTTCAAGCTCAGCAAATACCAGGACAGACTGATGGCACACATAGAGAGCCATCCGGAATTTATACAGCCGGAATCCAGAAAAAATGAGATGATAAATAATTTCCTAAAGCCGGGGCTTCAGGATTTGTGCGTATCGAGAACTTCATTTAAGTGGGGTATACCGGTAGATTTTGATGACAAACACGTTATTTATGTATGGATAGATGCACTTTCAAACTATATCACGGGACTGGGTTATGACGTGGATGGACACAGTGATGCAAACTTTGACAAATACTGGCCTTGCGACCTCCACCTTATAGGAAAGGATATCCTGAGATTCCATACTATTTACTGGCCTATTATGCTTATGGCGCTGGGACTTCCTCTGCCAAAGCAGATATTCGGACATCCATGGCTGCTTCAAAGTGATGGAAAGATGAGCAAATCCAAAGGAAATGTTATATATGCTGACGACCTCGTCAGACTGTTTGGCGTAGATGCGGTAAGATTTTTCGTACTTCATGAGATGCCATTTGAAAATGACGGTGTAATCTCATGGGAGCTGGTGGTTGAGAGGATTAATTCCGAGCTGGCAAATACTCTGGGGAATCTGGTAAACAGAACCATTTCCATGTCAAATAAATACTTCGGCGGTGTCGTAACAAATACAAAGGTAAACGAGCCTGTCGATGATGATCTGAAGAAGGTGGTACTGGACTGCCGTCTCAAGGTTGCAGATTGTATGGATAAGCTCAGGGTGGCAGATGCCATATCTGAGATATTTACCCTGTTCAAGAGATGCAACAAATACATTGATGAGACTGCACCTTGGGTACTGGCAAAGGAACCGGATAAGCAGGACAGATTAAATACAGTGCTTTATAACCTGACTGAGAGTATAGTTATCGGTGCGTCGTTGCTTGAGCCATATATGCCGGATACATCAGTAAAGATTTTAAATCAGCTGAATGCCTCAAAGAGGAAGGTTACCGAGCTTGGTACATTTGGCCTCTATAGGAGTGGCACAAAGGTAGAGGAAAAGCCTGAGATACTTTTTGCCAGACTGGATATAAATGAAGTAATGGCAGAGGTCGAAAAATTTGCTCCAAAGGAAGAGGAATCTATCTACGAGATAGCAAAGAAGACCAAAGAAGAAAATGCAAACTCTCCTGAGAGGAAGAAGATAGAGATAGCAGAGGCAAAGGTCGCTGCTCTGAAATCTGACCCGTCGGTGCTGGATAAAAATGAGATTTCCATCGAGGAATTCCAGAAGATGCAGCTTATGATAGGTGAGATTATAGAGTGCGAGGAGGTGCAGAATTCCAGAAAGCTGCTCTGCTCCCACGTGAAGTTCGGCGAAAATAACGTCAAACAGATTGTGTCAGGAATAAAGGGCTTTTACTCAGCTGAGGAGATGGTGGGCAAGAAGGTTGTTGCCATAGTAAATCTGAAACCGTGCAAGCTGGCAGGCATAGTATCAGAGGGTATGCTGTTATGCGCAGAGGATCCGGATGGCGATTTGTCACTTCTGACTACTGAGAAGAAATTCCCAGGCGGCTGCTTCATCAGTTAAATACAACTAAATATAAACGACATATTCCGACAGCCAAACTCGGATATGTCGTTTATTTTAGCGCATTATTGATTTATTCTTTATTTCGTGTTAGAATTTATTATCTGTATAAATGGAATTGAAAATGGACATATACAGATTGCCGAAAGGAGAATTGGATATGTGTGGAATCATAGGCTTCACAGGAAACCGTCCTGCAAAAGACATACTCATTGACGGACTGGCAAGACTGGAATACAGAGGTTATGACAGCGCAGGTATAGCGCTTCTTAACAATGATAACACCTTAACTATCAGAAAGAAAGCCGGTAAGGTAGAGGTGCTGAAGAAGCTGTGTAAGGATGATGATAATGCATCTGCCTGCGGCATAGGACATACAAGATGGGCGACACATGGCGGTGTTACTGATACAAATGCTCATCCACACAGATGTGGAAATGTAGTATTAATACACAACGGAATTATAGAAAATTATTACGATATAATAAGAGAATATGGATTGGCAGATAAGCTGGTATCTGATACGGATACAGAGGTTGTAGCGGCATTGCTTGACACCCTGTATGATGGCGATCCGATAGCAGCGATTAAGAAAACGGTAAAGGCGATAGCAGGCTCATTTGCATTATGCATTATGTTTGCTGACAGACCGGGCACCATATATGCGATAAGGAATGTCAGCCCTATGGTGGCTGCTTTTAGTGATGAGGGCGCGATTATTGCATCAGACCTGACAGCTGTGATTTCATTTTCAAAAGAGTATTTTGTCGTGCCTGAATATCATATTCTGACCATGACCGCTGACAAGATCAAGGTGGAGGATCTGAAGGGCAAGGAAGTAACACCTCAGATGCTTGAGATAACATGGGATATACAGGCGGCGCAAAAGGGCGGATATCCACATTATATGTTAAAGGAGATATACGACCAGCCGGATGCCCTGAGGAACACCATAACTCCTAGAGTGGTGGACGGACTTCCTGATTTTACCGAAGACGGTATAGATGATGATGTACTAAAAAATTGTGAAAATATAACTGTGGTAGCCTGCGGTACGGCGATGCATGCCGGTATAGTAGGAAAGGCCATGATAGAAAAAGAACTGAAGATTCCTGTAAATGTGGAGATTGCTTCTGAGTTCAGATACAAGGAGCCTTTGATTGACGAAAAGACGCTTGTCATCGTGACATCCCAGTCGGGTGAGACGATTGATACGTTGGAAGCTCTCAGACTGGCAAAAAGCTGTGGCTCAAAGGTTATATCCATTGTAAATGTAAAGGGATCAACCATAGCCCGAGAAAGTGACTATGTGTTATATACTCACGCAGGTCCGGAGATAGCTGTTGCAAGTACAAAGGCATATTCTGTACAGATAGCAGCCATGTATCTCCTTGGATGTCGGCTGGGACTGGCGAAGGGGATATATACAGTTGATAAGGCGAGATGCTTCATAACGGAATTACTGGGGGTTATTCCGATTATTGAGGACACATTGAAGCAGGCCGACGAAGTCAAAACCGTAGCAAATTATATAAAGATGGCACCAGATGCATTTTTTATCGGTAGAGGCATAGACTACACGCTCTCTCTCGAAGGTGCATTGAAGCTCAAAGAAATATCATATATACATGCTGAAGCATATGCAGCGGGGGAATTAAAGCATGGTACGATAGCGCTTATCACGGAAAATGTTCCGGTTATCGCTCTTGCAACGCAGGAGGATGTGAGCGAAAAGATGATTTCAAATATAAGAGAAGTGAAGTCAAGGGGAGCTTATGTCATACTGATTAGTATGGATGAGGAAATAAATGATCCTGCTATATGTGATAAGCATATAAGGATACCAAAACAAAACAGTTTGTTTACGCCATTTGCCACGGCGGTTATATTGCAGCTTATTGCATATTATACATCTGACGCAAAAGGCCTTGATGTAGACAAACCGCGAAATCTGGCCAAATCAGTTACTGTAGAGTAGCAAAAGACTATAGAGGGATAATTTTATCGGAGGTTGCTTATGAGTGCGGAAAAGACGAATTTGTGTGATGAATACAAACTATATTTTAAAATTGATGATGATGTAGAAATCTTAAAAAACGAGCTGGAGATTTACAATACATCATTTGTGGGCAATGATGTACTCTGCCACACAGAATATATAGATGGAAAGAATACACTGGCATATTCTATCCCGGCCATGATAACCATGGATCAGTTTGTTCAAAAGAAGATACATAAGGATGAGCTATTGGATATTTTGTATAGCATAGCAGACCAGCTCATGTATCTTAAGGCAAATGATCTGGATATGGGAAGGGTGCTGTTAAGCACGGGTTATATGTATGTTGACCTGTCGGATATGAGTGTGCAGCTTATATATCTTCCTGTAGACAGGGAGATGGATAAATGCGATATGGATGCATTTGTCAGAAATCTCATCAGCAGACTGTCCTTTGCGGATAAGCAGGCGTCAGATTGCGGTTATGAAATCATCAAATATTTTGACCACAACGTGTTATTTTTCCTGTCCGAATATTTTAAGTTTATAAGTGACCTTAAAAATAATACCGCAACAGCTTCCAAAGCGGATGAGGATACAACAGCTTCATCAAATCCTTCATCGCCAGAGCCGATATCTCATGTGACTCAGCAGGGAGGCGGCTTCAAGCTCGCGAAGGAAAAGAAGGATTATTCCAGCACTGATATAGGCTTTGAGGATTTGGATGATTCGGACGAGTCTACTACTGTACTTACAAATTCGCACAGAACTAGGAACGTACCAGTTATCATAAGGAGCCGTACAGGAGAAAAAATAAAGATTGAAAAGCCGATATTCTGTATCGGAAAATCAAATCAAGGAGTTGATTATCAGGTAACAGATAATAATTCTGTCAGCCGCCGCCATGCATATATCATAAATGTAAATGGCGTATATTATCTGAGAGATAATAAGTCCACCAACCATACCTATCTGGGAGGCAAGATCATAAACAGCGGCACTGATGTGATGCTCATAGACGGAAGCAAATTTAAGCTTGCAAATGAGGAGTTTGTATTTAAAGAGAAGTAAAGATAAAAAAATAAAAGGTTCATGATGGAACACATCATGAACCTTTTTTATCATATAGGAAAGTTCTCCGAACTTCCTATATGATAAAAACACTCCGTGAGGATGCGCAGCTCGCGGATAGGAAGTTTTTGCTGCGCAACCGCTCGCACGCGTAGTGTCGCAGGGCGACACTTTATTTATATTATTCTGCATCATTTGCAGTAGCGGAGTCGCCGCTGCCCTCAAGAGCGATTATGGCGTCGTTGATGGCCTGCAGCTCTTCGGTATCTACGGAATAATATTCGCCATCATCCGTGATGGCAACCGTGACAGTTACCGCATCCTGGTATTCTATATGGGAGCAGTAATCATTTAAAATATCCGCTATCGCAAGAGCAAATTCTTCTTCGTATTCAGTTTCGGTATAATCATTATATTTGCCCGCATTTACCGCTTCATTAAAGGTTTCGATTTGGGCGATTATATCATCATAAGCCTGATTGAGGATATTTATAGGATATATGGTTACATCCACATAGTAGGTTCCGTCCTTTTCATAGCTTTCTGAGACAGTGTAATCAGCCTGAGCATAGATGTTTTGAGCCAGCTCGTTATAGGTCTCGGTTATAGTAAGAGTGGTAGAGCCTGTCATGGAATAATGAGCAATCAGCTGATTTGCCAGAGCAGCACAGGTTTCATTATACATGGTTATCGCATCGCTCTCATTTCCATCCTCATTTTTGATATAGCCATCATATATGCCTTTATAATTTACATCCATCAGATCCTGAACGTAATTCTGATAGACCTTTTTCTTTTTATGAGACTGGCAGCCCGATAGTGTGCAGATGATAAGCACAGATACCAAAATCAGGGCAGGCCATTTTCTGATTGATTTCATAAAGCCCTCCTTAAACATTCATTTCAAAGGCTATAATAACATATTTGAGGAGATTTGCAATGATTTAAATCTGCCCGCAATACTTAAATAAAATAAAAAGGAAAAAATACGGGGTGCAAAATACATTTCGTTATGTTATAATAGGCGTACTTATAAGAATTAAGAGTTTGGAGGAAAAAGTTGTGGCAAAGGAAACAAAAGATTTAAATAATGCAGACAGTGCAGATACAGTAGAATTTAAGACAGTTAAGTTTGGCGGTTATGATAAGAATTCAGTAGATTACTATATTATGGACATGAAGTCTGAGCATGAAAAGGAAGTAAGTGAATTAAAGGCGAACGTAAACAAGCTCAGTGATGCAGTGCTAAGCCTCAAGACTATGCGTGAGGTTAATCAGACAGAGTCAAATAAAACCATAGAAGGCTTAAAGACGGCAAATGCCGAGTATGAGAGCGAGCTTGAATCACTGAGAGAGCAGGTAAATGCTTATAAGCAGAGAGAGTATGAATCTGCAGGCAGATATGAATCCATATCAAGGACGCTGTTAGAGGCAAGAGAAAATGCAGATGCACTCATTGCACAGACTAAGGCGGACTGCGATAAGAAGACAGCAGAGATAAATGCAGCGCTTGCTGCTCATGAAGAGGAAGTAACCTCCAGATGCGAGCAGTTAGAGAGAGAAACTACAGATAAGTGCAATGAGATGGAAAATGATACCCAGATCAAATGCCAGGAGATGTATGATCAGACAGAAAGTGCCTGCACTTCAATGAGAGAGCAGGCATATTCCGAAGCAGAGCGCACCAGGATTAAGGCAAGAGAGGATGCCGAGGCACTCAATGCGAAGACAACATATGAATGCCAGGTATTAAAGGAGACAGCGCAGAAGGATGCTGACGACATAATCAGCCAGGCTACCAGTGAGGCATATGTGCTCCGCAAGAATGTCAAGATGTCATGTGAGGCTGTCAGCACCCATATGAAGGATCTTTTGGATGCACTGGAATATGTCAATGATTCCTGCAGAGATGCAAAGGATATAGCAGACAGAGGCTTTAATGATATTGGTAATGACAGCGCAGGGGAGCAGGAGAGCGTTACCGAATAAAATGTCTTGAGGATAGAAATATAGATGAAACTTTTCCATGCGATTTTTGCGTAGAAAAGTTTTATCTGTCTTTACGCAAAAAAGTGAAAGGATAAAAGATGGAAATAAAAAATCTCAGAATTTATTCAGATTTTCTGGGGCATATAGAATATCCGGCGGTTATATTCTGCCATGATGGAGAGGTACTGAGTATTAACAATACCGCAACCAGGATTATAGGCAGCAAGGTGTCATCCATTACTCTGGTGCCGGATAAGTTTATGTCAAGCGACGAGTTCTGGCCTGAGCTTGAAAGCAGAAAGTCTATCATTTGGCACAGACTGCTGCTTACCGTAAATAAAAAGGATAAATACGTAGTAAGCGGATTTGTAAATCAATTTGATTATAATGGCAAGAAAGCATATTTTGTGTTGTTTGAGCTGCGTTCAGATGTGACTATAGGCAGCGTCAGCCTGGAGAGGATTGTAAATCATGTAGGTATGGTTGCGCTCTATCTGTACAAGCCAGATGGCATATGGACGACCAGATATGTGTCAAAAAATATTTCTGAATACGGCTATAAAGATGGGGATTTCTATAAGGGCGTAGTCGGCTTGTCGGATATACTGGTAAAGACGGACTATGACATACTTATCGGAAATATATACAAGGCATCCAGCAGCCACAAGGATGATTTCCAGATGAGGGCACGTTTGGTCGCAAAGGACAACAGCATCCGAAAGACTGAACTCAAGGCGCATCTGGTAAGGACTACTGATGGCGACGTGGACGGTATCGAATTCCTCTTTATAAAGAAGGATGTATCGAACTTCAGTGAGGAAGAAAATGAATATCTGATGTCTGCTATGAACAACATAAAGAGCTTTATCATGGTATCCGGATATGATAAGTTTGGTTCAAAGCTGCTATATGTGACGCCAAATGCGAAAACGCTGGGGATCAATTCTGAAGCGCTTCAAAAGGGCAACAGACTTATACAGGACTATATACATCCGGATGACAGACCGGGCTACATGTCAAGGATCACAGATGCCATAAAGAGTGGCGTGACTGACTATGAAGAAAATTTCCGTATGGTGGATGATAACGGTAACGTCCGTTGGGTTATGACAAAAAACAGTGTGACCCAAAATGAGAATGGCACCTATATCATAGAGTCATTTATCACAGATATTACAGATAAGAAAAAGCTGGAAGAAAGTGTAGTAAATGCGAAGAAGGAATTTGAGGATAAGTTGTCATATATCATGAAGGCAGGCGGCGCCGGAGATGAGCATAATATCGACTGGGATAACTGGTCGGGCCTAGTAAAGGCATTTGCGGATATCAGTGGTCTGTACAGTGTCATCATAGATGGAGAGGGCAAGCCTCTTACCGAGCCTGCAGGTCCGGGAGCTCATTTTGGAGAATTTTACGATTTGTTTGAACAGCCGGCATACAGGCAGATTTATATGGAGCTTAACGAGATAATACTTCAGAACAATGTGCCTGTCATGATGGAGATGGATGATGGCAATCCTGACAGCAGGATCTGCGGCGCTCCGATCAGGATAAAGGACAAACACCTGGGAACATGGATTGTCTGTGCATATGATGCGCATGATGTAAAGCAAATGGAGCATATCATGGAGAGTCACTGGAATCTTGCATCCATGTTTTCTGATTATCTCTATAATACAGAGGTTTTGTCAAAGGAAGCCCTGAGATATAGGACTGTAGAGATGATGATGGTAGACCGTATCGAAAGACAGAGGCTTATCAACAAGGCGCTTAACTCTATGTCCCAAGACAAGACAGAGGTTATAAATGAATTATTAAAGGATACAGGCGAAAGTCTGGGCGTCGATGTTGCGGTCATATACAACAGGGACGAGGATGGACGCTATGTCTGCGAATATTTCTGGACTGGCTACGGCACCATGACCGCGGATGAATATATCAGCAAATGGAAGGATGGAGATACTCAAAATCCTAACAGGATGATAGAAGAGGATGTTCTGATAGTAGACAGTAACCATCCAAATAATCCAATGCAAAAGGGCATGGAAAATAAGCACATCCGAAGCTTTATCGGTAAGCCGATTAAGAATGATGGCAAGGTAACGGGCTGCATTGTTTATGCCAGCCTGAAAAACGATAAGATATGGGAGCAGACAGATATAGATTATGTGGCTGATGTTCGCGATGCTGCCTCCGGCATTATCGCGAGGAATGAAAGAGACGGCGTAATCTATGTGGCGAACAGGCAGCTTGTAGATACATATAATTTTTTGTCAGTGGGCATATTTATAAAAGACAAAGAAACCGGAGAAGTGTTGTTTTCTAATCATGCGCTTAATAGCATGCTGGGATATGATTTCACCGGGAAGGACAGTAAAACGCTTATCCCGGATATGGATAACAAATTTAAGGGTATGGGTATGATGAAAAATCCATATCTGTCAGATAAGAAGGAAATCGGCTGGCGCAGCTATATCAGACAATTCGATAAGATTATGGATCTTGCCGAATTGAAGGTGATATGGACAGACGGCAGGAAAGCATCACTTATTATTTTAAGAGATGTAAAGGAATAGAGTAGAAAAAACGTTGAAAGGGGACTATCATGGCAAGTTCAGACATTGGTATAGATTTGGGAACAGCCAGTATATTGGTATATGTTAAAGGAAAGGGTGTAGTTTTGAAGGAGCCTTCTGTAGTGGCATATGACAAGGACAGCAATAAGATCGTTGCTATAGGCGAAGAGGCCAGAATGATGCTTGGCAGAACTCCCGGCAATATAGTGGCGGTAAGACCTTTGAGGCAGGGCGTTATATCTGATTATACCAGCACAGAAAGGATGCTCAAATATTTCATACAAAAGGCTGTAGGCAGAAGCTATTTTGGCAGACGTCCCCGTATCAGCATATGTGTACCATCTCAGGTTACAGGAGTGGAGAAGAAGGCGGTAGAGGATGCCGCTTATGCGGTTGGCGCAAGAGATGTATCCATCATAGAGGAGCCTGTGGCAGCAGCCATAGGAGCAGGTATAGACATATACAGACCCTGCGGGAACATGATAGTAGATATAGGCGGCGGCACCTCCGATATAGCCGTTATTTCTCTGGGCGGTCCGGTTGTTTCCGCATCCATCAAGGTGGCAGGCGATGATTTCGATGAGGCCATAGTCAGATATATGAGAAAAAAGCATAATCTGCTGATAGGCGAGAGAACTGCTGAGGAGATAAAGATAAAGATAGGTACCTGTTACAGGAGACCTGAAAATATCACGCTTGATATACGTGGCAGAAATCTCGTAACCGGTCTTCCAAAAACTGTTACCGTCACATCTGACGAGACTGAGGAGGCACTCAGAGAGCCGGCTTCGCAGGTATGCGAGGCGGTTCATTCCGTGCTTGAACGTACACCGCCTGAGTTGGCTGCTGATATTGCTGACAGAGGCATAGTTTTGACAGGCGGCGGCGCGCTGCTTCATGGACTGGAGGAGCTGCTCGAGGAAAAGACGGGCATCACGACCATGACAGCAGAGGATCCCCTTAGAGCAGTTGCAATAGGAACCGGAAAATATATAGAGCTACTTAGCAGCAGAGATGATTAGTGGGAGACACAAGGTGATAAAGGAAGGCTATATAGAAAAGGTTATTTATAATAACGAATCAAATGGATACGCCGTTTTTACCGTAGAAGGTGAAGACGGCGAGGATGTTTTTGTCGGCACGCTGTTTGGTGTCAATGAGGGTATGTATATAGAAGCCGAGGGCGAATATATAGAACATCCGCAATATGACATACAGTTCAAATTTCAATCTTATAAGCTCAAAATGCCTGATGAATGCGTAAGCATGGAGAAATATCTCGGGTCGGGTATAATCAAGGGCGTGGGTGAAGCGCTCGCAAAACGAATCGTCAAGAAATTCAAAGCAGATACCTTTAGGATAATTGAAGATGAACCCGAAAGACTGGCGGAGGTGCGCGGTATTTCTGAGAGGATGGCAAGAGATATCGCCGTATCCTACAATGAAAAAAAGGAAATACGTGACAGCCTGATATTCCTGACGGGTTATGGTATATCGGTCAATCTGGCTGTAAAAATATATAATGAATACGGCAATAAGCTGTATGACATTATAAGGACGAATCCGTATCAGGTCGCAGAGGACATAACGGGCGTAGGATTTAAAACAGCAGATGATATAGCTGCCAAAATGGGCATCGACAGAGATTCTGATTTTCGTATTAGGGCAGCGCTGCTTTATGCTCTGTCGGGCGCAACCAAGCTCGGACATATGTATCTGCCAAAGGATATGATGCTGCATCAGACGTGGATGCTCCTGGCGGATGGGCATCCATATATAGATGATGAGATGACCGAGGCGATATCCGACCAGCTGGTAAAGCTGGCCTTGGACGGCAAGGTTATCATAAAGGACATAGAATCCGTGACCGTCGTATATATCGCGGCAAATTACTATAATGAACTAAATACGGCAAGCATGATGCTGCACTTAAATATCAGCTTCAATGTGGATGAAGAAGCACTGGAAAAGGAAATCGATGACATAGAAGCAGCTGAAGAAATGGTGCTTGAGGAAACACAAAAGGAAGCAGTAATAAATGCAGTAAAAAATGGCGTAGCCATTATAACCGGTGGCCCCGGCACGGGAAAGACTACGATTATAAATACACTGATAAAGGTATTTACCGCAAAACGCCAAAAGATTATGCTGTCAGCGCCGACAGGCAGGGCGGCAAAGCGCATAACTGAGACGACCGGCCTGCCGGCGCAGACCATACACAGGATGCTTGAGCTGTCGGGAGCACCGAGTGAAAAGGATGGAGAGGAGTCATATCGTTTCATGCGTAACGCCTCAAATCCTCTGGATACCGAAGTCCTCATAGTAGATGAAATGTCCATGGTTGACAGTATGATATTTTCCGCTATGCTCCAGGCTGTTACTCCAGGTACTAGGCTTATATTGGTAGGAGACGCAAACCAACTTCCGTCTGTAGGACCCGGAAATATATTGAGGGATATCATTGCGTCTGAGGTTTTTTCAGTAACGGTTCTTACACATATTTTCAGACAGGATGAAAAGAGCGACATAATTACAAATGCTCATAAGATAAATAATGGCGAAAGACTGGTTATAGGAAATAAAAGTAAGGATTTCTTTTATATTCCGAGACGCAGCCCGGAGGATATAATACAGGAGCTGAATCTGCTGATTACAAAAAAATTGCCGAAATATTTTGATGAGCGCTCTATGGATATACAGGTAATTACACCGATGAGAAAATATGACCTTGGTGTAGAAAATCTCAACAGGCGTCTGCAGCAGGTCCAAAATCCTCCTGCGAAGAACCTGCCGGAAAGAGAACGTGGCGACGTCATATTCAGGCAGGGCGACAAGGTCATGCAGACGAAGAATAATTATAAGCAGCCATGGAAGATTAAGGACGCAGGAAAAGGCTTCCTCGTGGAGGAGGGGATAGGCGTTTTTAATGGAGACATGGGATTTATCAGGGAGATAGATGAATATAACCAGGTGGTAATGGTAGAATTTGATGATGGAAGGCTGGCTGAATATCCATACGCACAGCTCGAAGAGCTTGAGCATGCCTATGCCATCACGATACATAAGTCACAGGGCAGCGAATATCCTGTGGTTATCATTCCTCTGTTTAACGTGCCTCCAAAGCTTCTCAACAGAAATCTACTTTATACGGCTGTTACCAGAGCCAGAAAAGGAGTGGTAATCGTCGGAAATATCGGACTTGTAGATCATATGATTGATAATCTGGATGAGCAGAAGCGTTACACCTCTCTGGCTCTCAGACTGAAGGAGATGAATCGGGGGATTGAATAAAAATAACATACTGGATTTGATTTTTCCACCCAGATGTCCTATGTGTGATGAGGTTATGGTATATGGCGGAGGTCATCTGTGCGGCAGACACAGCAGACTGCCATATGTAGAGGAGCCTGTGTGCATGAAATGCGGTAAGACTATCACTGATGAAACACAGGAGCTGTGCAGGGACTGCAGTGAAAAGAAGAAAAGTTATATCAAATGTTTTCCTATATTCAATTATGTGGAGCCGGTAAGAGGAAGTGTCCTCAGGGTCAAATATAATAACAGGAGAGAGTATTTGGATTATTACAGTCAGGAAATGCTGCGAAAGCTGTATCCCATCATCAGACAGGTAAGGATAGACGGACTCGTCCCTGTGCCGATACATAACAGAAAGCTTAAGGAAAGAGGCTTTAATCAGGCCGCGGAGCTGGCGGTACGCCTCAGTAAACTGACAAATATACCGGTATATGACAGGCTACTTATCAGGGAGGAATATACGGCTCCACAGAAGCAGCTGGGACATGAAGCACGATATAAAAATATCAAGGGTGCCATACGTACTGATCAGATACAAAGCACCCTTGATACTGTTATTTTGATAGATGACATTTATACTACCGGGGCAACTGCCGAGGAATGTACCAAGGCGCTGCACGCTGCCGGTATAGCAAATGTCTATGTCGCTGTAATATGCATCGGAGCCGGAGAGTGAACTATTCTTCAGCTATTTCGCCGCTTTTTTCTATCTCATCTGTTTCTGCCAAGACAGGCTCTTCCGGACTGTGATATTCCTCGTCCGTAACAGGTCTTTCCTTTGGCAGGAACGGCTTGAATATATGCATAAATATAAATGCAGTCAGGTAAGCAAAGCTGCCCATTCCCATAAGAATCATAAGTACGCCAAATATCGGCGATGCAAAAAGTAAAAATACAATCAAAGCTATAATCAGCACCATGAGAAGTGTCCATGGGAAGTTTTTGATGGAGAGCAGGAATGCGTTTTTGAGTGTCCCCTTTATGCTGTTTTTGAACTTTGCCTGCAAAGGAAATACATAAATCATGGTAAACACATACAGACAAACGATAATCGTAAATATAAACATGAAAGGCTTACCATAAAACTGATCCTTACCCGCTATGGAAAATAACAGATCAAAGCCAAATACGCCGCCTGCCAGGAGACATACAAGCCACAGAAGTGTCGATTGCTTGAAATTTTCCTTAAAGCTCTTAAAAAATCTTTTTGCTATATATCCTTCCTCCAGCTTTATGGCTTTCATAGCCGTGTAATACAATGCCGTGGTTGATGCCCCTATGGTCACGATAGGTATCGAGCATATGAGCCAGAAAAGATTTAACAGAAAGATATCGACGATTCGTCCCAAAATCCTAAATAAAATATTATCAGTTGAAAAAAAATTATCCAAAATAGCGCACCTCTTATATGTTTTGTCCTTCGGAAATTATAACGTAACAAAGTCTTTATTACAATTAAAAAAGGATAAATTTATTCTTTTAAATCATCTATGGTAAATATCTCCAGATCCTCTCTGGTTATATCGGCCAGAGAAACGATCCTTGTAGCCTGCCTGGATACAGCCTGTTCCATAAAGTTCCTTACTTCTCTGGCATTTGCAAAGGTTTCGTCATGATTTGCGGCTCTGTCCTCAAAATAAGAGATGGCATAATCTCTCGCTTCATCATCAAGCCTGTAATCCTGCCTGCTGCACATGCTCTCAAATATTTCAAAGAGCTGTCTGCCCGTATAATCCTGAAAGAAGATAAATTTGTTAAATCTGGAACGGAGTCCCGGATTTGAATCCAAAAATTCATCCATCAGGTCAGGATATCCGGCAACGATGACCACCAGATCATCCCTGTAATCTTCCATGAGCTTTAGTAATGTATCAACTGCCTCCTGACCGAAATCTCCGCTGCCCTTGCCGGAGGTCAGAGTATAAGCCTCATCTATAAACAGTATACCGCCGCGTGCCTGCTCGATTACCTCGGCGGTTTTGACTGCGGTCTGTCCTATATATCCCACGACGAGCCCACCTCTGTCGGTTTCCACAAGCTGACCGGTACGCAACACGCCAAGCCCCTTATATATCTCGGCAAGAAGCCTCGCCACGGTGGTTTTACCTGTGCCGGGATTTCCGGAAAATACCATATGCAGCGATATGGAAGGCTGCTTCATGCCCTTTTCCTCTCTGAGCTTTTTGACCTTTAGCAGATTTACCAGATTTGTTATATCCTGCTTGACGCTGTCGAGTCCTGTCATGGAATTCAGCTCTTCAAGGAGAGTGTCTACATCCTTTGCAGGCTGCTCCCCGGCTTCGGATCCGGTTTCTTTGGCTGCGGCAGACTCTTTTGGCAGAGCATTATATTTTTTCAGAAGCGGACTGGTATCATTTGCATATAAGCTGACAGATTTCAGGTAGTTATCCATCATGATACAGTAGCTTGTCAGATTTGCGATTTCTGCGGTCGAGGAATCGTTATTGCAGGATATAAATTCCTGCCCGATAAGCTTGAACGTACGCACATAGTCTCTGGAACGTCTCGGCGTATCGGGACGGGCCTTCATACGGGAGAGATCCGCCTGCACAAAATATGTCAGGGAACGCGGAGGTGTATTTATAAATGAGTCAGACATGGTTCTCTCATATCGGAAGCTCTTGAGCTTTTCCGTGGTAAAAGTATAATTCAGATATTCTCTTATAAAATTTGTTTCTATGGAAAGCTCGTTTATATCCGAACCCGACAGAAATGCAAGAAACTGTATCAGGTCAAATTTCAGCATCTCGCGCATCCTTATCTCGCCTCGGGTGCCTAGCCCATCATGGTCTATCGTGTCTGCGTATGTATAGCAGTTATCAATCTCAGCTTTTAGTGAATAATTCATATTTGCAACCTCACAAAATCAGTCCGTAATTTATCTACAGATAATAATGTAAAATAGCCGACATGGAAAGTCAAGAACAGAAATTAATATATTATTTGCTTTAATAATAAAGATATATGTGTTAAAATACACAGGTAGGATTTTTTACGAGAAGAGGAACGGTAATGAGATTTCGTCCATGCATAGACATACATAACGGCAGTGTCAAGCAAATAGTAGGCGGAAGCCTCCGGGATGCAGGAGATGCGGCCTGTGAAAATTTTGTAGCGCAGGCGGATGCGGACTTTTTTGCGGATATGTATAAGAAGAGCGGACTTGTCGGAGGTCATATTATCATACTAAATCCTGAAGGCAGCGAATACTATCAGGCGGATCTCGCACAGGCAAGGAAGGCGCTTAGTGCTTATCCTGGAGGACTTATGATAGGCGGAGGCATCAATGCTTCGAATGGCCCCGAATTTTTGGATATGGGTGCCAGTCATGTGATAGTCACATCATTTGTATTTAAGGATGGAGAGATAAACTATGAAAACCTGCATGCCATGAAGGAGGCTGTAGGAAAGGAGCATCTCGTGCTCGATTTGAGCTGCAGATACAGGGATGGAGCCTATTATATCGTAACCGACAGATGGCAGAGGTTCACAAATGTGCAGGTAAACCCGGAGACTCTTGACATGTTAAATGATTACTGTGATGAATATCTGATTCATGCAGTAGATGTAGAGGGCAGGGCGTCCGGTATAGAACACAGACTTGCCGGCATACTTGGCGACTGGGCACGTATACCTATGACCTATGCGGGCGGTGTCGCATCCTTTCAGGATTTGCGGGAGCTAAAAAGGCTCGGCAGAGGAAGGATAGATGTAACGATAGGCAGCGCGCTTGATATATTTGGCGGAAATATGCGATATGAGGACGTTCTTGCATTTATGAATGAAAATTAATTATAATAAATAAATTTCAGATGGAGGTAGTTATGAGAAAAATGAAAAAATGCATTGCGGCTTTTGCCGCGTGTGCCATGATGCTGTCCCTGGTGGCGGGATGTGGCAAGGGTGATGAGACATCCACAACAGAAACAGAGATGACAGAGGAGGCAGCAGAGTTGAGCGCAGAAGACACAGAAGAAGTGACAGAAGAGGAGACAACTGAGGCGCAGGCGCTTGGTGTATCAGATGGAGACCATGTAATTGAACTGACCTTTGATGAAGACGTAGAAGGTTGTACCACATATATAAACGGTGGTAAGGCGACTATCGAGGCAGTAGATGGAGAGCTGGTTGTTGCGATAGAGAGCGTAGGTGTGCTCGATTATGCAAATCAGGTTTATTATGACGGCTTCGCACTGTATGAGGGCTGTGTTTACAATCTTTCCTTTGACATAAGATGTGATGTTGAGAGAGAGATAGAATACAGAGTACAGATAAATGGAGACGACTATCATGCGTATGCCATCGACCAGATTGAGATAGGTACTGAAACTCAGCATGTATCGCTGGATTTTACGATGGATGAGGACTCAGATCCTGCACCGAGACTGTGTTTTAATTTGGGCAAGTTCGATGGAATGGATGATGTCGGAGCACATAACATATATATCGATAATGTAATACTCGAGGCTACTGACGCATCAAATGCCCAGCAGATAGAGCCTGTACCTGTGCCAAATGAAGTAAAGATAAATCAGGTAGGATATAAGACCAGTGATTCAAAGGTAGCTACCGTAAGCGATACAGATGCTACCACATTTGATGTCATAGACGTATCTACAGGTGAATCCGTATTGTCAGGAGATTTGGGCGACCAGATATATGATAAAAATTCTGATGCAACATGCAAGCTGGCTGATTTCTCAGAGCTTAGTACGGCAGGTACATACAAGGTCGTTACAGATACAGATGTGGAATCCTATGAATTTACGATAAGCGATGATGTATATGATGATATCTATAAGGATGTCGTGCTGATGCTTTATAATCAGAGATGTGGAGTGGATCTTGACAGCAGTATCTCGGGTGATTTCGCACATGAGGCATGTCATACCGGTGAAGCTGTGGTATATGGTTCAGAATCTTCGGGAACCGTAGACGTGTCAGGCGGCTGGCATGATGCCGGAGATTACGGCAGATATATAGTTTCAGGTGCCAAGACGGTAGCTGACCTCTTCCTGGCATACAGAGATACGGCAGAGGCAGACACGGATGATTATGGTATACCGGAGAGCGGAAATGGTGTATCGGATCTACTCGATGAAGCGCGTTTTGAGCTTGAATGGATGCTGAAAATGCAGGATTCTGACGGCGGAGTATATCACAAGGTTACCTGTGCGAATTTCCCGGAGACAGTCCTGGCAGTCGAGGAAACAGAGCAGCTGATACTTGCTCCAAAGTCACTTACTGCAACTGGAGATTTTGCAGCTGTTATGGCGGAGGCATCCTATCTGTATAAGGATATAGATGCAGATTTTGCTGCAACATGTCTTGCTGCCGCAGAAAATGCATGGAGCTATCTTGAAGAGCATGATGGAGAGGATTCATATACCAATCCTGATGATATCGTGACCGGCGAATATCCTGATAAGTTTTATGGCGATGAATATCTGTGGGCAGCAGTAGAGTTATATATAGCTACAGGCGACGAATCATATAAGACATACATAAATACGGCTCTTGAGGAAAATAAGACACAGATTAAATACGGTCTTGGCTGGGCTGCAGTCGGTTATTATGCGGCATATGATTATACGATATATGTCGGTGATAATGATGATTTGAAGAATAAGATACTCGATGAAGCAGACGACCTGGTTGAGTCCACTCAGAGCGATGGTTATGGAGTATCCCTAAAGAGCAGCTTCCCATGGGGTAGTAACATGAACGTGGCAAATAACGGCATGCTGCTTAGCATGGCAAATAACATCTCGGCAAAAGATGAATATGTAGAATGTGCCAAGAGCCAGCTTGATTATCTGCTGGGAAGAAATTCCGTAAGCTACTGTTATGTAACAGGCTATGGTACTGTCTCACCGGAGAATACACATCACAGACCTTCACAGGTGCTCGGATATTCCATGAAGGGTATGCTGGTAGGCGGACCTGACAGCGATTTGGAGGATTCCTACTCAAAGGCTGTATTGTACGGATATGCGATTGAAAGCTGCTATGTAGATAATGCGCAGAGCTATTCATGTAACGAGGTTACTGTTTACTGGAACTCGCCGCTTATTTATCTGCTGGCTGTATGTAAATAATACGTAACCGTTTTAAAAATCATATACATAGCACCGGAGTGTTTCGTAACTCCGGTGCTATATGTGTTTAATAAAGAGGTAAGAAATGGATTTGATTAAAAGATTATTTCAAAAGGAAATAATAAGATATGTTATAGCAGGGGGCTGCACGACGCTGGTCAACCTGGTTTCCTTTGCGCTGCTTAGATTACTGACGGATCTGACAAGGAGCCAGGCAAATATAATTGCTATCCTCCTTGCTATCATTTTTGCATTTTTCGCAAATAAGCTTTTTGTATTCAAAAGTCATAGTGAAAATGCATGGCTCTATATCAGGGAATTTATCTCATTCCTTGCAGCGAGACTTCTGGCTATGCTGGTAGAGGTGCTTGGTACAAATATTTTGTGCGATTCCTTCAGATATAACGAGATGCTGTCAAAGATAATCATCCAGATCGTAGTGCTGGTTATCAATTATATATTTGGAAAGTGCTTTGTATTTAAATCAGGCGAGAAACGTTCGCTTAAGGAAATGTTCTGTAATAACCTGATATTGGTGCTTGCCTTTGTGCTTCCCGCCGTTTTTATGCTGATTATCTGGATAGTAGAGGAGCTCGGTCCATTTGGCGGACACAGTCTGACCTTTGTTGACAGTTTGCATCAGTACCTGCCGTTTTTCTCAGAATATTATGATAAGCTAAAGGGCGAGGGCAGCTTGTTTTACAGCTGGGATATAGGACTTGGAAGTAATTTCCTCTCCATAATATCATATTATATGTCCAGCCCGTTAAATCTCCTTATCGTGCTCTTCAAGAAGGAGCATATATACATATTTATGAGTCTTATAATTTCATTTAAGATATGCTTTTCTTCTTTTAGTATGGCATACTATCTGGAACGCAAATTTGACAGTAGGAACGACCCGGCAGTATTGATATTTGCCATGGCATTTGCACTGTCAAATTATGTGATTGGATATTCATGGAATCTCATGTGGATGGATGTAATCATGATGCTTCCGCTTGTTATGGCGGGCTTTTCACAGATGATGGAGGATGGCAGCTTTAGGCTTTATACGCTGGCACTCTTTTATGTTTTGCTGTGTAATTATTTTATAGCATTTATGGTATGTATCTTCCTGATATTGCAATTCCTGCTTACAAAGCATAAGGGAGTGAAAAGATTTTTTGCAGACGGGATAAGATTTGCAGGGACATCACTGCTGGCAGCTGCTATGTCGGCATTCATACTGATACCGGCATATATTTCGATAAATAATACGGCAGCAGGCACCAGAGAGCTGCCTGAAAGCTCATGGTACGGCAGCATATGGGATATATTAAAGCAGAGCCTGTTTCTTACAGTCCCTATCAAGAGTCAGACCTTTGACGGCGGTGTGAATCTCTACTGCGGGACGATCTGCATCATACTGGTAGTCGTCTATCTGCTAAATAAGGACATAAAGCTGTGGGATAAGATAAAAAATATCATAATCATTGGTATCCTTCTCGCAAGCTTTAATAACGTGCTGCTAAACTATATCTGGCATGGCTTCCATGACCAGTATGGCATACCAAACAGATTTTCATTTTTATTTATCTTTGTCGTGCTGGAGATGAGCTACGAAGCACTTATAAAGCTCAAGAGCACTCATCCGGTGTGCCTGATGGTAGCGATTGCCGCTGCATATGCTTATCTGATTTATATGAGACAGATGGCAAGCATAAGCAAGGAGACAATGGTGGGTACGGCGTTGTTCCTCGGAGTATATGCTCTCTTCATGATCTATATAAGGAGTGTGAGACCGGAAATAGGCAAATATCTAATGATTGCACTGACTATTTTATGCCTGTCAGAAACTGTGGCAAATGCCGCAAAAGGGTATAATGAAATGGGAAGTGTTGACATAGCATATTATTTTGGCGATGAAGAATATATAGAGCAGGCTATAGAGGAGAGCGGGATAGACGACGACACCTATAGGGCGGAATTGATGAATTCCACTATAGTGGATGAGTCTGTCTACTATAATCTGAAGGGGGTCAGCCTGTTTGGTTCTACTGTATCGGGAGACCTGGTTGAGACCATGCACAGACTGGGATTTTATACGGCAGCAAATGAATTTCTTTATGATGGTTCAAATACCGTGACAAATATGCTGCTTGGCGTCAGATATCTCATAAAGAGAGATACGGATGTAAACAGATGGGACGTAAATCCTGATTATTACAATGACGAAGTAACGGTATACAGAAATGAATACGCGTTATCATATGGTTATATGACAGACGAAGCGCTTTTGGACTGGCAGGGAGATGGAACAAACATGTTTGAATCCATAAATGAATTTATGGAGCTTGCCACAGGCGTTTCGGGTACATTTACCATGCTTTATCCGACTGTGACATGGGAGAGCGACAACTGTACCATAGAGCATACAGATGCATTTGGCTACTGGTACGATTACACTAGAACAGACAGCTCGGCATGCGATTTCAGCCTCAGCTTTGAGATAACGGACGAGACCTCTGACTGCTATATCATAGCAAATTGTAATGGTATAAATAAAGTCGCCGTCTATGTGGATGGTACTCAGGTGGAGTATGACCGCCTTCAAAATCAGACCTATCATGTGGGTCATTTGAATCAGGGACAGACTGTAACCGTAAAATATTGCTTTTCTTCCAGCCAGAGCAGTACGGGCTCGGCAAAGCTTATAGTAGCGTCTCTCAACTGGGACTGCTTCCTCCAGGAATACGAGCTGCTCAAGGAAAATCAGATGGAAATACTGGATTTTGATGATGGTTACATCCGTGGCAACGTAGATGCCGGCGACGGCGGGCTGCTCTTTACATCAGTGCCTTATGATGAAGGCTACAGGGTGTATGTGGACGGAGAGGAAGCGGAGTATACTTCCGTAAACGGCGGCTTTATAGCGGTTGTGCTTTCTGCGGGAGAGCACGAGATAGAGATGATTTACTACCCATCGGGCTTGAATACGGGTATGCTGCTTACATTTGTCGGATGGCTGATATTTACGTGCCTTATGGTTCTGCCGGGTCGAAAGAAAAATCTTTTCCTGAAATCCGAGGACAGTCATTGACCTAAATAAACATTTAATATATAATGAAAAATACTAAATAAGAACAGAGGTGTGTCAATGGACAAAATTAAAGTATTGGGATGGAAACCGCTTGCTTGTATCTCATCAGTACTTACATTGCTCACAGCTATTTTGGGAGTAGCCGGAGCAGGTGTGCTAGCACTGATTGTGGGAATTATAGCAGCGGTGGTAGCATTTGGGGTTGTATTTATACTGAATGGACAGAGTGATGCGGCAGGTAGCAATACGGATAAATACAGGAAGCTTTTTATGAATCTGCCTATAGGATTTGCTCAGGCAAAGATTATCGATGATCCTGTGCAGGGAACACGATTTCAGCTGGTAGATGCCAATGATATATTTGGCGAGTATTTCAAGCTGGACATGGCTGATTATACTAACAAGATACTTGGCGAAAGCAAGGTCGAAGCTTTGCAGGATATCAATGCATGGTTTAACGCATACAACACATCAGGCACCAAGGAGGGAGACCTGATGGATGTAGAGATTACCATGGAAACTCTGGGCAAGGTATTTAATACTGTTATGTATAAGTCAGAGGCTGATTACATAAATATGGTAGTTATAGATATTACCAAGCAGAAGGAAACAGAGGAAAAGCTGTCAAAGGCTATCGTAGATGCAAATGCAGCTACCAAAACCCAGGCTGAATTCCTTGCAAATATGAGCCATGAAATCAGAACTCCTATAAATGGTATCCTTGGAATGCTGCAGCTTACGCTTATGGCTGAGGATCTTCAGGCTGATTATAGAGATAATCTGGTTACGGCAAAGAATTGTGCTGATACACTTTTAAGACTTATAAATGATATCCTGGATATCAGTAAGCTGGAAGCAGGAAAATATAAGATAAAAGAGGAAACCTTTAATATCAAAGAGGCTATAGAAGAAACCGTAGCAGCGCAGGTACCTCTCGCTACAAACAAGGGTCTGCAGCTTGACTGCTCATTTGGCAATAATATACCAAAGCTTGTCAGAGGAGATGGACAGAGGATACAGCAGGTACTCAACTGTCTTCTGTCAAATGCCATCAAATTCACATCAGAAGGAAATGTGCGTGTCAAGATAGCAGCTGTTGATGTAGAGGGCGACCCTACTAAGGCTAGAATCAGAATAGCGGTAGCTGATACCGGTATCGGTATTTCAGATGCAAATAAGAGTAAGCTGTTTATCAGATTCAGCCAGGTGGATTCATCTGACACAAGAAAATATGGCGGTTCAGGTCTGGGACTTGTTATTACCAAACAGATAGTAGAGCTGATGGGTGGCGAGATACAGGTACAGAGTAAGGAGGATGTAGGTTCTACATTTATTGTTGAAGTACCGATGAAGATCGTAAAGGCAGCTGATGATGTTGAGGAAGAGACAGCACCTGAGGAGACAGCGGTATTTACCGTGAATGCACATGCCAAGGCAAGGATACTTGTAGCAGAAGACGAGCCTGTAAATCAGCAGGTCATTGGAAAGCTCCTCGGTATGGCAGGATTTTCATATGACATAGCAGAAAATGGTCAGAAGGCTGTAGAGCTGTTCAAGCAGAAGATATATGATGCGGCTTTATTTGATGTACAGATGCCTGTCATGGATGGAATAGCAGCGACTCAGGAGATTCGTGAGATCGAACAGAAGGAGAGACGAAAGAGACTTCCTATTATAGCTGTTACGGCAAGAGCCATGTTTGGCGATAAGGAAAGAATCCTGGAGAACAAGCTGGATGATTATATCGCAAAGCCATATAATCTAAACGATGTAGTAGAGAAATTAAACAAATATATAACTGACTAAAGAAGGTTATTTCAAGGAATGATTGTGATATGGCAGATACCATAACACAATCATTTCTGTATGATTAAAAAAGATATAAATAAAGGAAGGACGTAATATTATGGCAAATTTTTTTGAGAAACTCGGAAGTTCAATTTCAAATACCGGACAGAAGGTGTATGACAAGACCAGTGTATTTGCAGGAAAAGCAGTAGATGCAACTAAAAATGCCGGACACAAGGCAAAGCTGAAGTCAGATATTAATTCTGAAAATTATGATATTAATAAGGCATTTCAGGAGATTGGAAGATTTTATTATGACAAATACAGAGAAAATCCTGATGAGATAGTTATGATGCATTTTGACAGAGTAAACCAGGGACTTGCAAATATTGCAGCGATGGAAGCTGAGCTCAGAGTGATAGAGGCACAGGAAAATAATGCTGCCATGATGAACCAGCAGTATCAGATGAATCAAGGATATCCTCAAAACGGCATGCCGATGCAGGGACAGCCTATGATGCAGGGCGGCATGCCGATGCAGGGACAGCCTATGACACCAAATGGAATGCCAATGCAGGGTCAGCCTATGACACCGAATGGCATGCCGATGCAGGGACAGCCTATGACACCAAATGGAATGCCGATGCAGGGTCAGCCTGTAGCGCCAAATGGTATGCCAATGCAGGGTCAGCCTGTAGCACCAAACGGCATGCCAATGCAGGGTCAGCCTATAGCGCCAGATGCAGCGCCACAGACCACCATGCCTGAGGATGCACAGATGCCTGATATGACAGCTGCCGAACCGGTATCGGCTGAAGCTGAAGCTCCTGCTGAACCTGAGGCTGCTGAGCCTGTATCAGAATAATTTTTGTGATACAATTTCGGACATTGTTTATTACCTGATGATGTTGCCTGGTCTGATAGATACTTGATTTGGTCAGATGCCATTCAAATATTGATGTTTGGACTGTGTGACATTATCGAAATTGATAGAGAAAAAGGGGCGAAAACGCTCTTTACAAGAAAAAATATGTGGTGTATATTAGGGATACGCTGTTGGTGCAGTTAGGAGGTTCCTTAATATACACCATTTTATTTTAATCTTTATACTTGTTCTTGCCGTTATATATGATTTCAGAACATGGCATATTCCAAACAGGCTTATCTTGGCTGGATTGGCGGCAGGATTTATATCTTCACTATTGATATACGGACCGGGACAGGGTGCATTTATTTCCCTTACCGGAGCAGTCATACCGTTTTTGCTGCTCATCATATTGTTCCTTCTAGGAGCATTAGGCGGTGGAGATATCAAATTACTTTCAGCAGCAGGTTGCTTTATAGGCACTGATGTGATTTACATTATTCTATATTCATTCATATCAGGCGGAGTTATTTCCCTGATTTATATCTTAAAGAATCATTTTATTCCAGTATTGATTCAAGGCAAATCCCATAAGCAGATTGCAATTGGAAAAGGACGTATTCATTTTTCATTGGCAATATTATGTGGTACTTTATATTACTTTTATAAGCAGACAGGAGGAATGTGATATAAGACAATATAAGACAGGCATATTAGATAACGACGAAACCTATATGTTTCGTATGATGAATTATATAAATTCGGATATCAATAATCCTTTGCTGGCAATCGCATTTTCATCTCAGGAAAAGCTAGAGGAATATCTGACCAAAAGCAAGCTGGATGCTCTTATATTACCTGATGGCATGTATGAGCAAATAATAAATGCCAACAGCGAAGCCATAAATACAGACTCTATGGTAATAATCAGAATATCCTCAGATGAGACGGATGCTGACTGTATATATAAATATTTGCGCGCCGATTTGATCATCTGCGACATTGTAGGGAGGCTTGAAAACGACAGGCAACCGGCAGGCTTAAAGCTTCGCAAGACGGTGGGCGTGATATCACATACAGGAAGGTGCGGAAGGACAAATCTGGCACTGGCATTATGTATGGATGATGAGGTCCGGGGAGGACTTTATATCGGTATGGAGGAATATGGAGGACTTTTATCAGAAGGCGCGGACGAAACGGATAAGACGTTGAAGGATGTCAGTAATCTGTGGTATCTGGTAAAGAACCGTTCTGCATTTTTCTCGGAAAAGTTAAGACAAACTGTGGTACATAGGAGCAATATCGATATATTAAATTCTCCTGTAAGCTATATAGATATCAGGAACATAACAGCTTCTGATATAAGGTGGCTGCTGGAACAGATAAAATCAATGGGCGAGTATACTACGGTCGTCTTTGATATAGGAGCTGCGGTATGCTCAGACTGGACGATACTGGAATGCTTCGACTGGATCATTATGGCTGAACCGGATAAGGATATATATCAGATAAGGAGCCGTTCTTTTGACAGGATGCTGATACAGCAGGAGTTGGGGAAGATTTCATGTCAGATAAAGCATGTTCAGGTTCCGGATGTATCCTATGACAGTCCGGAGATGACTGTATGGATTGAAAAAATGCGAAAAAAGGGAATGATTTATGAATGATATAGATGATGTATTTGCTGAATTAAAAAAACAGGTGCTTGAAACCATTGATATGTCAGGTGAGCTGGAGGATGAGAAAATAGGCGATTTGATAGACGAAGCAATAATAAATATGGATGATCGGACGGATTTGAGTCTGAATGCTAAGCTCTATCTCAAGAGAAGCCTTTTTAATTCTCTTCGCAGGCTTGATATTTTATCGGAGATTTTGGATGACGAGGATGTTACAGAGATAATGATAAATGGCTGTAACAATATATTCATTGAAAAGAAAGGTAAGATAAAGAGACTGACACAGACGTTTGAAAGTGAAGAAAGGCTTGAAGGCATAATACAGCAGATTGTAGCGGGCTGCAATCGTGTGGTTAACAGGTCGACGCCTATCGTTGATGCCAGACTGAATGATGGCTCAAGGGTAAATGTAGTTTTGTCTCCGGTATCGCTGGATGGTGCGGTAATGACCATAAGGAAATTCCCCCAAAAAATCATGGATATCGATAAGCTGATGGAGCTTGGGGCCGTAACCAAAGAGGTAGCTGTATTCCTCGATATGCTGGTAAAGGCGCGCTATAACATATTTATTTCGGGAGGTACAGGCGCGGGCAAAACGACATTTTTGAATGCGTTATCCGGCCTCATACCAAAGGATGAAAGAATTATAACGATTGAGGATTCTGCTGAGCTGCAACTAAATGGGATTGAAAACCTGGTGCGTATGGAAGCAAGAAATGCAAATGTAGCAGGAGAAAATGCGATATCTATCAGAGATCTGATAAAGACCAGTCTGAGGATGCGGCCTGATCGGATAATTGTCGGCGAGGTGCGTGACGGAGCTGCCATAGATATGCTGGCGGCTATGAATACGGGTCATGACGGTTCGCTCTCTACCGGTCACGCAAATTCGGCTACAGATATGCTGAGCAGACTGGAGACGATGTGCCTGATGGGGGCAGCAAATCTTCCGATTTTGGCGGTTAGACAACAGATTGCTTCGGCTGTGGATATAATTATCCATCTGGGGAGATTAAGAGACAAAAGCAGAAAAGTATTAGAAATATGTGAGGTGTTAGATATGAAAGAGAATCAGATACAACTGAATACACTCTTCCGTTTTATGGAAACGGGAGAGACGGCTGACAGCGTTACAGGCAGACTGGTAAAGGTTAATGACCTGTATAATGTGGGAAAGCTTCGTGCTGCAGGACTGCTGAGTGTGGTCAGAGAGGAGCACGATGCATTCTAAGAAAAAACCTGATTACAGCAGGTACAAATTTTCAAAATCTGAATTGATGAAGTATGTCATTTTATACACAGCAGGTATGTGTATAATCAGTATTCTTTTATACAATTCATTTTATCCACTGTTTGTGCTGGTTCCGGCGGAATATTTCCTGCTAAAGGAAACTGTCCGTGAGAGAAATATACAAAGGCAGAAAAGAATATCGAAGGAGTTTTGTGAGATGATTTCGACACTGGCGGGGAACCTCAGTGCGGGATGTTCTCTGGAACGGGCATTTTATGTCACATATGATGACATGAAGGAAACATACGACAGCAGTCTTATAGAGAAGGAGCTGATACTTATCATCCGCGGTATACAGATGAATATACCGGTGGAGGAGCTGCTGTCAGATTATGGGAACAGAACAGGCATACCGGATATTATTGACTTTGCACAGGTAATAAGCATAGCAAAAAAATCCGGAGGCAATATAGTGGACATAATCAAAAAAACAGTGGAAAAGCTCCGCCAGCGCCAGGAGGTCGAAAATGAGATATCAGTTCTGGTAGCAGGTAAAAGGATGGAGCAACGGATAATGAGTATTATGCCATTTGCAATTATCGCCTACTTAAGATTTACAAATCCATCGTATATCAATGGATTATATGGTAATTTTGTCGGTGCAGCTGTGATGACTGTCTGTCTTATCGTTATCTGTATCTCATCTGTGTGGAGCAAGAGGATTGTGAATATCGAGGTGTGATTAAATGGGCAAAAAAGCCGTGGATAAGAAGAAAAATCAGATAAACGTTTTAGTGGCCAGGCTGTATGAACGTATAAAACCTCATTTGAATGTGGCATCTGTAAAGTACAACCTGAGAAAGGTAAATGTCTGCTCTGATGCGGAGCTGGACCAGTTATGTAAGGAGTATTATGTCAGGCTTATATCCAATGTGTCGCTTGTACTGCTGGTGTTTCTGATATTGACGATATTGTTGATAACCAGAGCTGCTGTTGTTAAAAACCAGGGTACGGTGTTGACCAAGGAGGATTATGGCGGGGATATTACGACATATGAGCTGGTGGCTGATAAGGACGGAGTGGATACAGAATTTGAAGTGGAAATCTCTCCTGTATATTACCAGCCGGAGGAAATGGACGAAGTGTTTCAGCAGGGCTTTGCATATATTGAGGAGTCTTTCCTAGGAGAAAATGAAAGCCAGGATGATATCTCGCATGATATGAACCTTATGGAGAGTATCCCTGAGCTGGGACTTGAGGTTGTATGGATATCGGATGATTACCAAAGCATCCGGTCATCAGGAGAGATAACGGATGAGATAATTGATGAGCCGAGGCTTGTTACTCTGACAGCCTATCTGACCTATGAGGACTATCAGGCTGAAAGAGATTATACTGTAAGACTTACAGGCAAAGAATATAGCGAGGAAGAGATGTCTATACAGGCTGTAAGGACTTATATAGAGGGCCTGGCTGCAGATGAGGAAGGTAACCGGGTCACAGTACCCGAAAACGTATATGGTTATAGTATATCAAAAGCAGGCGATGTGAATAAGCCCGTTATATGTGCCATATTGGGTATCGTGATAGCGGTGCTTATAGGTATGAAGAGCCGCGCGGATCTAAAGTCTGCGGAGGATAAGAGAAATATGGAGCTTACGCTTATGTATCCGGCATTTGTTGAAAGACTTTCATTATATCTCGGTGCAGGATTAAATATCAAGGGCGCACTCAAGGTTATGTCTGAAAATGGTGCAGGCAGAGGCGCAAAGCAGGATATCCTCACAAATGAAATCCGCTATGCGATAAATCAGTTAAATGCGGGCTGCATGGAAGCAGAAGTATATAACGATTTGGGACACAGGCTGAATCTGTCCATGTATCTTAAAATCACATCATTACTATGTCAGAATTTAAAAAAAGGAACGGATGATTTGCTGGAGCAGATGGCAACTGAGGAAATATCAGCATTGACATTGAGAAGGGAACAGGCGCGCAAGAAGGGAGAGGAAGCGGGCACAAAGCTTTTATTTCCTATGATACTGCTGCTTGGAACCGTCATGATAATAGTCATGCTCCCGGCAATAATGAGTTTCTGAGATTGATTTAGGAGGGCGCAATGCTGCGGAGCAGCATTACCACAATGCGCCCGACG
>X287_Common_Brushtail__coassemble_6_pt1 | contig 53421 bp, 80 predicted proteins | sample X287_Common_Brushtail__metabat2_low_PE_009 | metagenome-assembled genome bin X287_Common_Brushtail
TTTGTTTAATCATTAAAGTACGCACCAATGATTAATTCAACTATAAAATTTTTTGTTCTTTAATAGCGGATTTTACAAAATTTGTCAAAACCTCTCAAACCGTTGATTTTACTAGCATTTTGGGAATTTTGAGCGTTTTTAAAATCCGTCAAAAACTATCAAAAACTATCAAAAATTACGAAAAATTGGTACGAAATTGGTACTAATTGGTACGTAATTGGTAACGTAAAAATTTAAAAATAAGAGCCTTGATATAGCAATTTTTAGGTTCGCAAAATTTGCGTGAAACGTGCGTTGTACGTTTCTTTTTTTATGCCAAAATTTAGGTATAAGGAGCGTGAGAGATATGTTTTCAGATGAGATTTTAGAAAAAATACTATGTCGGGAAGATGTGAAGTGTGTACCATGTGGATACAAGTCGGACATGATACACGCAATAGAGGAAGTGCTTGACGATATAGATACAGGAAAGGCAGGTAATGACGATGCAGACATTTAGCCCATATATGAGCAATCAATACCCGCAATATCAGCCACAAATAAACCCGTACATGGAAAGAATTAGTAATTTACAGCAATATCAGCAGAGTTTGCAACCTGTACAGCAGCAAAACACGTTAGGCGGAAAAATTGTTGACAGCATAGATGTTGTAAAAGCGACAGATATACCCATGGACGGAAATTTATATTATTTTCCAAAGGCAGACGGAACGGAGATATACGCAAAAAGCTGGTTAGCAAACGGAACAACGCAAATTTTGACGTTTAAACCGAGTTTTGAAAATCAGACGAGCAACTTATCACAAAATGACGAAAAATCCGAAAATGAGCCGTTTAAAACGTTTACAGAGGTATTTTTGAAAAGGTTTGATGATATAGAAACCAGATTTGACAGGCTAGAGAAATCTATAACGACTAAGCAATCGCCTACAAGGGCAAAGAAGGAGAGTGTGACAGAATGAATATAAACCCTATGCAAATTATAGGACAGATGATAGGTAATATCGATATTATGCAAAATAAGATAGTCGCAAACGCTTTTCAGATGTTACAACAAGGCGATATGCAAGGACTACAAGAAATGGCAGAAAATTTATGCAGAGAAAAGGGAACAAGCATTGACGATGTAAAGAATGAAATTATTAAGCAATTTGGTATTAAATAACATTTTCGTAAGGTCACGAAATAGATACTAATTTCTTGCAAGATTAAGTATATATAATTTTTTATTAGAAAAGAGGTGGAATTAATATGTTTAATTCAAATTCTATGCCATTTACAATCCCACTTGTGCCGTCAGGTAGCAATGGTGGCGGAAATAGCAATAATGGTTGGGGAGATAATGGCGCATGGTGGGTCATTATAATTATCCTTTTCCTTGCTATAAGAGGTTGGGGAAATGACGGAAACGGCAATAACAACGGCGGTTCACAGTATATCCCATATGCCATTGGAAATACCGACAGCGAGATACAAAGAAGTTTTGATACACAGAGCATTACAAACAAGTTAGATGCACTATCTAACGGAATGTGTCAGCAAGGTTATCAAAATCAGCAAGGTTTCCATGGAGTAGACAATGCTATATGCACTTTAGGTTATCAGATACAAGGCGGTATTAACGATGTGAATACAACCATGTTACAAGGCTTTAATGGTACAAATGTTGCGCTCATGCAGGGTCAGAATGCACTTGCTACACAGTTAGCAAATTGTTGTTGCGAGGAAAGAGAAGCTATCCAAGGTGTAAATTACAACTTAGCGACACAGGGTTGTGCTATCCAAAACGCAATGAATACTAATACAAGGGATATATTAGAAAATCAGAACGCAAGCACGAGAGCGATATTAGATTATTTGTGTCAATCGAAGATAGAGGATTTGCAAAACGAAAATCAATCCTTAAAGCTTGCAGCTAGTCAGTCGGCACAGAATAGTTACATAGCACAGTTATCAAATGCACAGACAAACGAGCTGATACAACGTATAAATCCGATGCCAGTACCATCATTTAGCGTACCTGCACCATATCCATATATTGGGTTAGGTTGTGGATGCGGTTGCGCATAATGTGCACAAAATAACATTTTTTTAAAAATGTGCAAAATGTGTTCAAAACAACAAAATACCAGGTATATTAGCACTAACTATATTTGATTGAAACATATCAATTTTACCTACAAATGGGCGGTAGTTTATGCTATCGCTCATATTTTTATTAAAGGAGTGATTTATAAATGGCAGAATATACAAATACAAGTTTACAAACAGTCGCCACAAACGGAAATGTCGTTTTTACAGATACAGCCGTTAAAGGTACGAACTGTATACAGCACCGAGAAGGTAGCGGAATAATTACATTACGAGGTTTAACTAATCAATGCAAAGCTAGATTTTTTGTTGATTTTTCAGCAAATATAGCCGTGCCAGATGGTGGTACAGCCGAAGCAATATCAGTAGCGATAGCTATAAGTGGCGAACCTGTGTTGTCCTCACAAATGATTAGCACACCGACAGATACAGAAGCATTTAATAATGTTTCAGCCGGAATATACGTTGATGTGCCTAGAGGGTGCTGTGTTAATATAGCGGTCGAAAATACAAGCACACAGACAATAGATGTGCAAAATGCGAATATCATTGTCATAAGGCAGGCATAAGGGGGCGAGAATATGCATATTAAACGAATACATGAAATGATTAAAAAGCTAACCGAATGTGCCATGTCTGAAATGAATAGCGGTATGGCAAATGTTGACACGGAAGAAATGGCTCTATGTGTTGATATGATAAAAGACTTATGTTGTGCGGAAAAGGATGCATTAATCACAAAAGCTATGCAAGAAGCCGAAGAAGAAGAAAAACTGATAGAGAAGTTAGGCATAAGCGAAGATGATATGCGTTACTATGGCGGTAGCAACGGCAGCAGGCGGTACTATGACAATTACAGATATGCAAACGGCAGATTTGCACCAAAAGGCAGAGGTACAAGGCGCGGTTATGATGAACCTGTGTATTATCACATGACACCGAGTGAGTATAGAGAGCATTTAGGAGATATGGACTACTGGAGAGATATGGACAGGCAATCTTTAGGCAGAATGTACTATTCGAGTGGTCAAGGTGGCAACTCATCTACAGGTGGCGCAAGTAGCGGTAGTATGGGATATAGCGAGAACTCACGAGGATATAGCAATAATACACGGAATTATGGTGGCAACTCAAGAGGGTATGAGAGCCGTTCAGAGCGTGCCAGACGTGGATATGAAGAAACTAGAGAGATGCACAAGGGAAATTCAGCCGAAGATAAGCAGAACAAAATGCAGTCACTAGAAGAATACATGAAAGAGTTATCAAGCGATTTAACAGATTTGGTTAAGGAAATGACACCAGAAGAGCGTAGCATGATGAAGTCTAAACTCACAACACTTGCTAATAAGGTTTAAATGTCAAATTTGACATTTTTACGGACAAAAGGTATAAGTCTATGGAATTTATGTTAAATGACTTTAAATGGCAAATTAGACGTGTTGACAGCTATTCTGACTTGCTGAGACGGAGTGACGGAAGTTTAACTGTAGGCATGACAGACAGAGATACGCAGATGATTTATTTATCTGAGGATTTACAGGGCGAATTTTTGCGGAAGGTATTGTGCCATGAGATATGCCACTCTGCAATGTTTAGTTACTCGATTGATATGAGCATCGAGCAAGAAGAACTCTTTTGTGATTTGATGGCAACGTATGGCAGCGAGATTATAAACATAACAGATGGCATATTTAAAGTGCTGAGAAAGAGAGTTGCATGATATGGATATACAAGACATTTTAAGATACATACAGCGCACGAACCCAGATATGACGGAAGATAAGCTAATTGATGAAATTCTAATACATAATGATTTACAAATTTTAAAATTGTGTTATAATTGTTGTATGCAGAATTAATAGTGATATGAAGGACTTTATCCGCGGTAGCTACTTGTAGCCACTTTAGTGTGATAAGGTCTTTCGTTTTTTTTGTAAAAATAGGGTTGCGCTTTTTGAAAATCCATGTTAATATAATCATAAGGTTTTACCTTTTATTTTTTTATTTTGGTTTTTGGAAACTAGCGGCAAGTTAAGCCGCTAGTTTTTATTTACAAAGAGGGAAAAATATGGAGAATAGGCGAATTATAAGACAGTTTGTAAAAGATGTAGCAGACATTTTGAAGATTGATGCACCAGAAGTAACGCAAAACGCAGATAACTTTGAAAGTGACACCATGCTAGCGCAAGTATATGTCAGAGGAGATGGGAGATTTTTTGTTTATCTGAAAGATATAGATAATATCACGTTAGATACTTATTTTTCCATAGCGCATGAAATGCGCCATATATGGCAAGTAAAGACGGATTTTGAAACATACATGAGGAGTTATAAGAACAGGAGCAATTTAAGCCTTGAAGATTATAACAATCAGCTTGCGGAAATTGATGCTAATGCATTTGCGACTGTGATAATGGAAATATTGTTTGATATAACACCATTGTATAGCGGTATGTCAGAAAAGACAATAGAGTTGATAGAAGAACGGGCAGATTATATTATTGATAACGAATTTTTTTAAAAAAATTTTTCCTGTATATAAAAAGTCGCGTACTAAAATTTTTCAAAAATTTTTCAAAATTTTGGTTTTGGATTTTTTCGAAAAAAATTCAAAAAATTTTTCGCGCCTAAAACGTGCCGTAAAAAAAATCTGTATTTCTCCCTTTGTTGGAATTGTAGAACGCTTTATATAATCATCTGATATATAGCTATCCAATATATAAATATCTTTTAAAATTAGCTTTTTAAATGCCGTTATTTTAGGTTTTTACATGGTTAACATAGGCTTATATATGCTATACCTTAAAATTGATTTTAAAGCCGTTTAAAAGCCTTTTACGAGCCTTTAAACGATATATACATATATATATATATATCTATATAACAAGGCTTGCTATTGTTTGCGGTCGCTTGCGGTCGCTTTTTAACGACTATATGTATATATCTATATCCATGTTATAAAATCCCTTTTAAGGCTTTTTGAATCGCTTTAAATGGATGATAGCACAATAGTATATATAAATGTTCGTGTATGCCGTTTATATGCCGTTTAAAGGCACTTTATAGCATAATAGCATAATCCATAACCATGGTATAAAATGCCGTTGTAGAGCCTTTAAAAGCTTTTAAAAGCCGTTAAAATGCGTTTATGCCTTGCCTTATGTATGGTAGCAGCAACGCAAATAAAAGCGGTTATATACCACTTTAAAAATTGTATGGATATACATATATATACATAGTCAATAATAGCACTTTAAAAGTGCAAGTGCAATATATCTGTATATAAAAATTTTTTCATAGTACAGGAAAATTATATATGGCAATTAGCCGGAGCGGTTAAACTCCGGCTATGCCTCAAATGTAAATATAAAAATTAACTTGCCCATTATCAAATGTTATTTTTTTGCAATCATAAAATTTATATTTTTCGTCCATGCTTGCTAATCGTCCGTAGGTGTTACAAATTATTTTTTCCGTGTTTGCGTTTATAATCTGATACCATGTGCATATATCAGACTTGAAAAAAATTGTTATAATTTGTGCCATTGTCATATCGCCCATAAAATCACTCCTTTAAATTTTCTCTTTGTTTATATTTTAATTTCTTCACCGCTTTTTATAATTATATAATGGTTGTTGCCTGTCCATATGATAGCCGATACCGGCACGCTGTAAATTTTAGCAAGTCTATTTTTATCTTTTATAACTTTATCAAGTACACTTTCAAACATTTTTTACACCTCCGTAACAAGTCCCATTTTTAACATATCATAAAACCATGTGTTAAAATCGCTATACTCCGATTTTTTAACCATGTCTTTATAAAATCCCTTTAGTGCCTTTTTTGTCATTGCAGCGGTTGTATATCCGCCATAGTCGGTTAAATCTAAACTATACATACTTTTTTACCTCCGTGTTTTTTAATTTTGTTTTTTTGGTTGCTTGCAATTTTTTTTATTGCAATATCCCTTATAGGTCATGAGCCTGTGCCGTCTTTAGCGGATAAGGGATTGTTTGAAGTTATACAACTTCTTTTTCTTCATAAATTGGATAATCAGTTATACTTTTAAATGTGCATTCTGTCTTTTTTACAAGGTCGCTAAGCGTACTACCACCATATATTTCCATAGCTAGTTTTTCAGCAGTTGCCTTGCGTGTTGGTACTTTGGCAACCATTAACCCGCTATTTATATGCGTTATAGTCCAGTCGCATTCATTTTTTGTTATGCCGTAATCTATGCCGGCATAAGCAAATAAGTAACCTTGTTTATATTCGCTATGTGGTACATCCATTTTTTTATTTTTTGCCATTGCTATTAAATAACTGCCTTTTTTAAATTTTATATTTTCCATGTTTCATATCTCCTTTTTTTAATATTTTTCGTTTATTCGGCTTTTATTATTTCACAAAAACATTCCCATTCTGATATAAGACCTTTTTCATATGCTTTAATTATTCTATCCGCTTTATCATTTAATTTTTTTGAAATAATTTTCCACTCTTCTAAACTCGGACAATTATATTTATAAATTGCCTTAAAATCTGTTATGTTTGCGTGTACTCTTTTTAAAAATTCAATGTCTTTTTTTGTTGTTGTATCTTGTTGTGCGTTCATGTTTTTAATCTCCTTTTTTGTTTTGGTTTTTGTTTTGGTTAAGTTGTTTTTGTTTTTCTTAACTTGTAAGCTTATTATAACCGATATACGGCACAAAAGCAATAGTCAATATTTCACAAATTATACGGCACTTTTTTGTGCAAATTGTATACGGCACAAAACAACAAGTTGAAAATCTACCTTTTATATAATAAGAAAATTAAAAAAACATTTGACATATACGGCACAATGCTGTATAATCTCAAGTAAGCATAACTAAAAAATGCAAATTTACTATATATAAAGGAGTGGTAAAAATGGTTAGCGAAGCTGAAAAAAGAGCCAAAAAAAGATATGACTATGAAAATTTTGAGCGTGTAAACTGCCGATTTACAAAAGGCACAAAAGAACGCATAGCGAAGCTCGGTTATAAGTGCAATAATTTCATTAGACTTGCGGTCGCTGAAAAGTTAGAACGCGAAGAAAAAATTTTGAAATAGGCACAAAAAATTTTAAAAAATCACTTGACATATAAGGCACAAAGTGTTATATTATACTTGTACCAAAACAAAGGGTGCAGAACCAAAAAAAATTAAAAAAAGCGAAAGGCACGGCATAAAGCTGTGAAAGGTAAAGATTATGAGCATTGTAACAAAGGCAGATTTTAAAGAGTTTATGAAGAGAGTTGACGAGGCAAGCAGTTGGAGCGACATAGAACCCGAAGAGTATGAGAGCGCATGCGAGTACGCAGGCATTAACTACTATGACTACAGCGACCCCGACGCATTATATGACGATTTATGCAAAGCATTATAAAAGACAAAAAGCGGAGGTAAATAATATAAAAATTTTTGATTAAAAAATATAAAATAGAGGCTTGCGATATGGCAAGCCTTTATTTTTTGCGGTTGACAACTATTTTTTTATATGTTATTTTAGTTTTATCGCAGTAGCACAGTATGCGATAAGTTGTCGACATTTTTAATATATAAAACCTCCAAACCATATATAAAAGTCATTTTAATTTAAAATCTGTGTGCGGTAAACATAGACGATATAGTCATTATATAGTCACTTGTCTACTTCCTGGACACCTTACGAGTATAAGAGCCAGGTTTTATGTTAGACTAAGTGACCTTTTTTATGCAATAAATTATTTTCGGAGTTGATAGAATGGCAGTTAAATGTATAGACAGTAAACGAGATTTTGAGTTAGTAGAGGTTAAAACTTCAGATGATTCTATAAATGCCATAGCTAATCGGTATATTATAGACAGACATCTTAATGTCATTCAATCTACTGGTTTTAATTGCTTACTTCTATATTTATCTCAAAATTATGTATCTAATAACATAGATAGGTTGGACGTGGACAATTTAATATATTGGTTTAATATCTATGTAGAGTTATGCGCTTTATGTGACGTACTACCAGATTTAACTGGATATAGTATTTTTACTAGTATACCATATGATACAATTAAAGATTGGCAAAGTGGGCAAAATCGAAGAGCCACACACACACAAATCATTAAAAAATTCAACGAGTTTTGCAAAATGTCTTGTGTGACAGAAGCAGGGCGCGGGAACGTGGGCGCAATGTATGTCAGCAAAGCATTACATGGACTATCAGATAGTCCGCCATCAACACAGTATACACAAAATGTCATTAATTACCATGCGCCTATGTCTATAGAGGACAGAAAAAAGGAGCTGCTAAACCTTTTGGAGTAAACCACTATATATTGTGGTTTACCATAATTTTTTGATGGTTTTAAGTTTATAAAACCTTAAAAAACCTAGGTTTTAAGCCATTTCTAGCAATTTCAGATACTGCGATAAACTGAGGTTTCGCGAAAAAATGCACATTATCGGTTGACATAACACAAAAAGCAACCTTAAATGCCTTTTTTGACACACTTATATACATGATGGCATATATACACATGATGGCAAGCACACACATGAGAGGGTGGCGGGGGTATTTTGGAAAGGCGCGCAGCCCCCTTTTAACCCCCTCTACCACTCTCAAAAACAAAAAGAGGTCATGCGACATACAGATATGTAACATATAGATATATAATATATAGATACATAACACACAACCATATAATACACAGATATATAATATATGGATATATAATATAGAATTACACAACACACACCACAATATAATAAACGATTAGATATTATAGGGATATATGGTATAGGTATGGGTATATAACAAACCATATAAAGAAGTTAAACCCAGAAGATATTTTTAATACAATTATGGGAAATGGAGATTAGATAAATGATAGGCATAGCAATATTCATACTGGTATTAGTGATATTCAAGTTAATACTGACAATATCAGATTACATAGACGGATGCCGACAGGAAGAAATCCAGACAGCGTGGGATATCTACTCGAGGGACATGGATTTTTTAACCAAGGTACGGACAGTAACAAAGTTTGCGATGGAATACCAGGCACAGAAAGGATGGAATGCGTTATATGTTCCACAGATACAAGTTGACAAGGCGGAGATTGACGAATGATTGACAATATTAATAGTCCGAGCCATTACAACGCAGGCGAATATGAGTGTATAGATGTGATGATGGAAACGCAAGGAATAGAAGCGGTTAAAAATTTTTGTATCTGCAATGCGTTTAAATATCTGTTTCGGCACAATGCGAAAAATGAGGACGAGGACATCAGAAAGGCGAAATGGTACATTGATAAGTACATAGATTTAAGTGATAACTAATTCTGGGGATTGTTGTAGCGGTAGCAAACCAGACTTTGACTCTGGCAGTAAAGGTTCAACTCCTTTATCCCTAGCGAGGGTGTAACTTTTTCAATATTTTCATTACACCCAGACAACATATGTTTTGTGTCCTTTTTACAACTTTTTCTAGTTTTCAAGAAAAACTAGAGCCTTCCTTCAACCTACTAGCGGAAAGCTGATTAAAGAGCCGTCGCAAGGCTCGGTAGGTTTTCAGTTTTGCTTCTGGTAAAAAAGCAACGCTTTCCCTAGCGACTAAAAGGATGACTGGTCTTGCATATGCCACGGGATAAGAGCAATCTTATATGCAGAGCGTGAAACTCAAACTGTATTCTTTGCGGAGATGCAGCCGTGACAGTCGGTAAACGTTTATCATTGATTTTCCTCTTTGTAATGAGGTGGGTATGTGATAGTTAAAATCTATCCGCTGTGAAAAACAGTCTATGAAGTGTTAGCGAAGCAATGGTGCAATTCCATTCATACCTACTAGCGTGTGTCGTGTGTGTTTTTTTAAACCTCATCTTTCCATACATCGCACACGCAAACAAAGGGAAGTAACTCATCTGGCTATAGGAGAATTTGAAATGTTGATTTTTGTAGTAGTGATATTCTTGACTATATTGTTCATAGCATTACATTTTGTAATAGATGCAATAAATAAAAAAGATAGTTTTTATAATAGCGATTGTTTGTTTTTGGTACTCGGAGGGTGTATGGGAATATTTCTAATAACCATGTTAGCCGTGGTATTTCGGGAGTACGTTCAAGCACCATCAATCGAAGCAGAAAAGCAAGAAACTTATAAATCCCTTGTCTATAAAGCCGAAACGGAAAGCATAAGAGATGATTTTGGAATTCTAAACAAGGAATACATAGACGAAGTTCAAACATGGAATGAGGACATAGCATATAATCAAGCACTAACTCACAACATATGGATAGGTGTTTTTATTCCAAACTTTTATGATAATTTAGAATGTATAGACCTAGAAACAATACAAATGCGAGAATGAGGTTTAAACAATGGTTAAAGACGTATCGAAATTAAGCAAAAGTGAATTAATTGAAACAATCGAACGTTTACAAGCAGATAGGGCAGAGCTGGAAAGTGAATTGATACAGAATACGGATTTGCGACAGATTATGACAAAGGATAAAATCACAAAATGACAGACGAAGGATATAGCCGTTTGAGGGAATTGATAATTGAACAGGCAATTAAAGATTATGTAAATTGCAAAAAGAATAAAGACAAAGAAGAACAGCTTGAGAGGTTTTTTCGTAGCGACTGGTATAACTTGCTATGTGATATAGATGGCGAATTTATGATATCTATACTCAAAGAGAAAAAACAAAGTTTAAAAGAGAATGGCAGATTGAAAAGACGAAAGTGAGAACTTGCATGGAAAAATATTGTAGAAATTGCAAATATGCATTTACCGACTATGTGTATGATGAGGATTACGAAGATGAATATGAAATTGCTACTTCATGCAGTCGGTGTAATGATTGTTTTGATGAAGAAGAAGAAACAGAATGCCCTGATTATAAAGAATATGGGGACGAGCCATACGAAGAAACTAATACAGAATGTGACATATGCGAATATCGTAACGTATGTAAAGCTGAACCCATAGACTGTACGTCAATAATGGATAGTATGACACATGAAATAAGGGCGATAGGTAGTAAAGAATGTTTGAAATACAGATAAAACGAAATAGAGAGTGAAAAAATGACTTATCAAGCGATTTATAAGTGCCGACTATGTGGAAAAAACATAATAGCACTAGACAGAAAAAACGTAACTGAAGATGAAGTTAAGATAAAAAGAGACGATTTGATAGTATCACATAATTGTAATGACGGAAGTTACGGCATAGCCGACTTTCAAGGATTTGAACTGGTACTTGGGAAATAAAAAAGATATAGACGATTAAACTGGGGAATAAGGGAAATGAAAAAACAACTTCTTTGAAACATGGAGTTGTTGAATTTGAAACTTGAAGAATACAGACAATTTGCAAACAAATTAAAAGATGTAACAAAAACACCGACTTATGCGCAGCTAGAAGCTTGTATGTCAGAGTGTATGGAATGTTTTGACAAGTACTCAAATGATAAATGTGCATTTGATATAAGTGGATATGCGAAAAAATGGTGTAGCATACTGTACAGTCAGGCAAAAGATAAACAGTCGGTACAAGAATTCTGGGATTTATATTGGAAAATCCTTTTATGGGAAGCTCCAAACCGAGTTGAGAGCTTTGCACTCTATATGGAGAAGAACAGACCGCCAGAAGAGCGATTTTATCAGCCGAGGATAAACCCACAGCGAAAAATCATGCAAGGTATACAGATGCTTGCTGACGATGAGATAGATGAACTATTTGTGAATGAGCCTAGCCGTGTTGGCAAAACACAGTCAATCAAAATTGGAATGTTATGGTATGGTTCACGAAATCCTGAGAAATCTAACTTGTATACGGCATATAGCGATAAGATAACAAGCGGTTTTTATGATGGCTTGTTAGAATTAATGACAGACCCAACATATACATATGCCGAGATATTTCCACAAAATGTAAAGAAAAAGCTAATAACCGACGGAAAAGACCTAACGATAGACCTTGTACGAAAAAAGACTTATCCGACATTTACGGCACGTTCAATTTATGGCACGTTAAATGGTGCGTGTGATTGTGACGGACTGGCAGTCGCAGATGATTTATTTAGCGGAATTGAAGAAGCATTAAGCACGGATAGACAAGCTACTGTATGGGGTAAGTTTGATAACAACTTTATGAAGCGTTTAAAACGTAAAGCAAAGTTAATAAACATGGGTACAAGATGGGCACCGCTTGACGTGCAGGGCAGAAGATTAAATTTACTTGAAAATAATGTCGAATACGCGGATAGACGATGGAAAGCGATTATCATACCAGCGTTAAACGAAAAGGGCGAGAGCAATTTTGACTATCCATACGATTTAGGCTATTCGACAAAGGACTATTTGATGGTACGTGCGTCATTCGAGGAAAATGACGATATGGCGAGTTGGCTTGCACAATGTCAGCAAGAACCTATTGAAAGACACGGGGCATTATTCACTCCTGATAATATGCAATATTTTAAACCTGACGAGTTACCAGAAGGTACGCCAGATAGGATATTTGCAGCTATAGACCCCGCATATGGCGGTGGAGATTACGTATCTATGCCGATTTGCTATCAGTTTGGCGAGGATTATTATGTCGTAGATGTAGTTTATAACGATAACGACAAATTAGTGACCATACCAGAAGTCACAAACCGAATGATAGAACATCTTGACAAATTTCCTAGGAAAACGGCAGAGGTGCATTTTGAGGAAACAAAGTCGACAGATGGGTACAGACGAGAATGTGAAAAGATATGGCAAGATGCGGGTGTACCTATAAATGCGACACACAGCCCCGCACCGAACAATATATCCAAAGTTGACCGAATTAAAAACCATGCACCAGAGATACGGAAACTATTTTTCCTTGACATAAACCATAGGTCGAACGAATACAGGAAGTTTTACCAAAACATATTGCAATTTAAGCATGATGGCAAAATGAAACATGATGATGGTGTAGACAGCGTAGCACAGTTATGTGACATGATATATGGGGATAGACGGGTACGTAGGAAAGCAAAGGTAGTTAAAAATCCTATGCGGAGGTAGAAAATGACTGCTAAAGAGTATTTGAGCCAGATAGAAAAGCTAGACAGGCAGATAAATGAGATTTTGGAAGAGATATACAGATTAAAGACTGTAGCATATGGAACGACATCATTAAATGACAGCGAGAGAGTGCAAGCGTCGTTAAAAGGGGATAAGTTATGTGATGCAGTAACTAGGATAGTCACACTTGAGCAAGAAGCAGATATCCTCACAGATAGATTTTGTGACCGCAAAGCTGATGCAATCGAACACATGAAAAGGCTAGAGAACAAACGATATTATGAGATACTTTATGATAGATATATAAACTATAAAAGCATCTATAGGTTGGCAGAGGAACGTAAATCTAATTACAAGAACATGAAGAGATTACATAGACAGGCACTAGTAGAATATCAAAAAATACTAGATATTGTGCTTTAAAAAAATAAATTACAATATTTTGTGATTTTAGTGTTGACAATACCCCTAAAATGTGTTAAATTTGCTATGATGAAGTAATTATAAGATTGTTTTTTCATTAACTTACCTTCCCCCCCTGGAAAGCATCGCTAGAAATAGCGGTGCTTTTTTAATGCGATTTTTTAAGAGGTTGAAATGGAGTTATACGAGAATAAAGATATATCAGTAATGTGTCCTAATTGTGGGCGATTTTTAAATAAAGCCGACAAACGAGATGGGCGAATACATAAGCTAAAGTGCCGAAAATGTGGTAAATGGATTTGGTATAAACCAAACGATCCTAGCTACAGGCAAATAAAAGAAGTACCACTCAGAAGTTCGTCGAGTGGAATAAATTTTTACTAAAAGTTAAGGCGGTGCAACAATGGCAGACGTTAGAAGAAAAATTATATATACAGCAGAACCATTTATCACAAAAGATAATGTTTTAGACGTATTGCGTGAAGCATTGCCAAAACATCAGTTTAATGCGAACAGGATTAAGTTTTTATTTGATTTTGAAGGTGGCAACCAGCCACTTATAAGGCATAAGCAATACAGACCAGAGATAGATATACACGCAGTAGACAATGTAGCACACCAAGCTACAAAATTTCACGTAGGCTATGAATGGGGAAACCCTATAACGCTTGTACAACGTGGGAATGAAAGCAATACAGACATAACCGAAGCATTAAGCGAACTTAACTGGATGTATGAATGCGAGGGCATTAAAACAAAGACACAAAGACTCGGTAAAGATGTTACAGTTTGTGACTTAGGATATACTCACATAGGCATTAACAAAGAATGGCAACTAGATGATAGCTACTTTACAATGAACGTTTTAAGCCCGTACACCACCTTTTTGATTAAGTCAAGCTATTATATCGACCATCGCGTGATGATGGGTGTCACATATATGGTTGATGATATGCACGTTAAACATTTTACCTGCTACACGAAAGACACGAGATATGACATAACCGAAGATAAAATCGTTTATGCGGAAACTAACCCACTAGGAAGAGTGCCTATAATCGAGTGGATAGGCAACTATGATGGTATGGGAATTTGGGAGCATGAGATATCTGAAATGGACAACTTAAATTTGATGATATCCGACTTTTCAAACAATGTTGAACAGAATATGCAGGCAATATGGCATACAAATGATATTGAATTTGATGTAGAAGTCACTACAGATGAAGATGGCAACGAAACAGAAACAACAATAAAACCATCCAACGGAGATTTTTTCCAAACGTTTACTTTACCAGATGGCAAGACACCTATTATCGAGCCACTTACAATTAATCATGATTACGCAAGCCAGCTTAACAACATTAATGCTAGGCGGTCACTTATTCTTGAAAAATGTTATGTTCCTCAGAGAACTGACGGCACTAACAGCACAGGTGTTGCTCAAGATGTGGCAAGCGGATATTCGAGCCTTGATATAGTTGCTGAAAGCATACAAGCTTGTCAAGAAGCGGCGAAAATGGAAGAAGTTAAATGCGTTTTAGCCGCTATAAGGGTATCGACAGATGTTCCGCCAGACAGTCCACTACTCAAACTTAGAGTTAAAGATATACAACCTAGCGTTAAACGTGAGCGACTTTCGGAATTGGCAACGAAAGTCAACGCATTTGCAACACTTGTGTCGCATGGCATTTATGGTTTAGATGCACTACAAGTAATTAACGCATTCCCTGATACTAACCAGACTTGGGAGAACAGCCGAGAGGGCATAGAAGCCTATCAGATGTCCGTATTTGGAGAAAATACAGACAGCCAAAATGAAGCTGTAGGTGGTATGGGCGAGAAAGAGCCAGATGCAAGCCGAATAATGACAGATTTGTCAGACCAAGTGGAAAACACACCGCTACTAGTAACATGAGGTGGTTTAGATGGTACAACAATTTGATGAATTAAACAATATACGCAGTTTGCCGTTTGAACAGTATTTTGGAGAGATGGATTTATCCGACAGCCAAAAGAAAAGACGGATAGACATTGCGGAATTGTTAGACATAGAAATTCTATACATACTATCGCTGATTGACATACAACAGCTATATATGTCGATTAATTGGGAAGATGTAGCATTGCTTTTTGAAAATGCCTACAGAGTTGCGCTAGAGGGCGAGGAACTTGACGAGGAGTTAGAAGCTTATATAAAAGATATGAGTAAAAGCCTTGCGGATAGCACAAAGAACGATATAGGTAACAATTACACTTTATCGTATGACCGAAGTAGGTATATAGCCGAAAATGAAGCAAATACAGTTATTAATCATCTTGAGGAAAGTGAAGCGCTATATAGTGGGTACTCATATAAGAAGTGGGTAACGATGGCAGATGAAAAGGTCAGACATTCACACAGGCGAGTAAATAACCAGACTATTCCTATAACAAGTTTTTTTGAAGTAGGAGATAGCATTATGAGATACCCGAAAGATACAAGCCTTGGTGCAAGCCCTACGGAATATATAAATTGTAGGTGCACCATCAAATACACGAATAAAGCAAATTAAGCATCAGTTTTTTAACTGGTGCTTTTTTATACACAGACACAGAAGTCTTTAAAAGTCACGCAGATGCAGACACAGAAGTCTATAAAAGTCAAAGAAACACAGAAGTTTTAAAAAGTCAAAAGGAGAAATTAAATTATGGCAGAGCAGACAACAGAAACAAATTCAAGTGCTGAAAATAGCACAAACGCAGTAGAAAACAACGCTAGTGCTGAAAATAGCACACCGACTATTGAGGAGTTAATGACACAGCTTGCTACTGAGAGGGCAACTAACGAGAGAAATAAGGTTGCACTTGATAAGGCATTAAAAGAGCAAGGCGAGTTAAAGAAGTCACTTAGAGCAAGGCAGACAGCCGAGGAACAAGAAGCTGAAGCTAAAAAGGAACAAGAAGAACAGCAAAAGAGTTACATTGCAGAACTTGAAACCTTTAAGAGAACGGCAGAAGCAAGGTCAAGATATGCGCTACAAGGCATGAGCGCAGAGTTGGCAGATAAGGCGGCAGAAGCCGAGATTGCGGGAGATATGGATGCTCTGGCAGATATACAGAAACAGCATACAGAAATGTTGATTAAACAGAACCGCGCAGAATGGCTTAAAAGTAGTCCAGAACCACAGGCAGGTAACGCTTATTCGTCCATGACAAAAGAGCAGATATTGCAGATACAGGACAGAAATGAGCGGAGAAAAGCCATTGCGCAAAACCTAAATTTATTTTAACAAAAGGAGATATGAGATATGGCAGCAGAAGAGAATTTAATCACTAAAGACCTACTTGCTAGAGCAAGAGAGGTCGAATTTGTAGAACTTTTTACAGAGAGCGTTAAGAAGCTCATGGAAGCACTTGGAGTAGTTAGATGGATACCAAAGCAGGCAGGAACTACCTTGAAGTATTACAAGGCAACAGGCACACTTGAAGATGGAACTGTAGCTGAGGGCGATACTATCCCACTTTCACAGTACAAGACTGAAGCTATCACTTTCGATGAAATCACACTTAAGAAGTGGAGAAAAGCTACAACAGCCGAAGCTATCATTGAGAGAGGATATGACCAGGCGGTTGAAATGACCACAGACAGAATGATGAAGGATGTTCAGAAGGCTGTAAGGTCAGACTTTTTCGACTTTCTTGCAACAGGCACAGGCACAGCTAGTGGAGATACTGTTCAGTCAGCACTTGCACAAGCTTGGGGACAGTTACAGGTACTCTTTGAGGATGATGATATTGAAGCTATTTATTTCCTTAATCCGCTTGATGTAGCAGATTATCTTGGAACAGCTACAATTTCAACACAAACTGCGTTTGGGCTAACTTATGTCAAGGACTTCCTTGGACTTGGCACAGTAATACTCAATAGCTCAGTACCACAGGGCACTATTTACGCAACAGCTAAAGACAATATTGTCCTGTACTATGTACCAGTAAATGGCGCAGATTTACAAGAAGCTTTTGATTTTACATCCGACCAGACTGGATTGATTGGTATTCACGAAACACCAGATTATACCAACATGACAGCAGCAGACACAGTAACAAGTGGACTTGTACTGTTTGCAGAGAGAATTGACGGTGTTGTTGTCGCAACAATAGGTGCGGCAGACGCGGCATAATAGGAGTATAGAGAATGCACTATGAAGTTATCAAGCACTTCACAGACTTAAATGATAACTCCCACCAGTATAAGGTGGGAGATATCTACCCTAGAGATGGGGCATCTGCGACAAGTGCACGAATTAAGGAGTTATCAAGTAGATTTAATCGACAGAGAACCCCTCTAATACAAGCTGTGGAAGATATCATTGACGTAACAGCCGACATAAAAGATGAAAAGTCAAGCTACACAAAAACGGACATTAACCGAATGAGCAAAGACGATTTAGTCAAGTTGGCATCAGAAAACGGCATTGATACTACAGATAAAAGTGGCAACGATTTGAAAAAGGCGCTAATTGAGAAGTTAGTTTAATTTAGATAGGTGGTGGCAAAATGGCAGATACAGAAGTAACAACTGATGAAGAAACAGAAGATACGGAAACAGAAACCGATGTTGATACAAGTGAAACAGACACGGAAACAGAAACAGATACAGATACAGACGAAACGGAAACGACACTTGAAGATGAGATTATCGAAGATTTGACAGCTGAGTTGTCAGAAACAGATGAGAACTTCAATGCTACTGTACTTGCCGTAAAGGTTAAATCAGCTATCAGAGAAGTTAAGCGAGCTAAGAAGTACACTAGCAATTACACGGATGAAAGAATAACAGCTGATTTGCAAAATTATTATTCTAACATTCGTGCATTAGCACTATACGACTATAACCTAATAGGTGCAGAAGGTCAATCTTCATCTACTGAAAATGGTGTTAGTCGCTCATACGTTGACCGCAAAACGCTTTTCGTCGGTATTATTCCGATTGCAAAAATATAAGAAGATTGTGCGTGATTGCTTTTACAGTAATTTGTGGGGGCGGTTGCAGGGAGCTGACATATATAGGTGGTGGGCAGGTCAGCTATTTTATATACAAAGGAGATGTGCCCATGGACACACCTATTACAAGAGCAGAGCATGAGGAGTTTAGGCGGACAGTAGAAGCGAAAATCTCATCTTTGCATGATGAAGATGTCAGGCTTAGTAAAAGATTATCAAGCGTTGAGAGTGATAATGAGCAACTAAATACGCTGACAGTTACAGTACAGAAATTAGCAGATAACATTGAGAGTATGAGGAAATTACAAGAAGAGTCAAGCAAGAGACTTACGCAAATAGAGTCACGAGATGGCGAGATGTGGCGCAAGGTATCTAGTTACGTGATAACCACAGTTATAGGCTTGATACTTGGTTTTGTTTTTACTCTTATAGGAATGTGACGATTATATGAAGAAAATAAAGCAGGCATTATGTGACAGCCCTATAAATTATTTTTCAGACCTCTTTATAGTTGCCATGGTGGTAGCGTGGATAGCAGTTTTAATTATTATGGTTGTATCTGCGATTTACGCAACGATAGCATTATATGACACTAGCATATGGAGCGAGGTTGGAAGTCTTGTTGCTATACCTCTTTCATGTGGTGGCGCTATATGGATGATTAAAAATAGTGTACAACACGCAATAGCAAACAATCAGGGCAAACGGGCACATATGGACTTCCCAAAGGTTCAAGATGCTGAAGATATAGAGATAGAAAAGTCAATATCAGATGAAGAAAGTGAGGAACTAGGATAATGAGCATTAAAGATAAGTTACTTAGTCGCAAATTTTGGCTATGTGCAGCTGCGTTTTTAGGCAGTATAGGAACAAGTATAGCCGGAATTAAGACAGACAGCAACGTAGTTGTAGCGACTGGCATTATATGCGCAGTTTTATCATCTGCGATTTATGCGGCTTGTGAAGCATATGTTGATAAGGCGGCAGTAATTAACAATACAGTTGCAGAAGATGTAGAGGACGGAGATTGATATGGGAATTATAGTAGGTAGCGCAAGGATAGATGAAAATGGAAAAGCCAAAGGCGGTTCGGCAGGAGACCAGAAACAGAAGTCGAACACAAATGACACAGTAGGCGAGGTATCTATGCAAAATATGTACACTCATTCCAAAGGTTGGTACATATTAAGACCAAAGAGTGTAACTCATGCTGATAAGATGGCAGAACTGATGAAGAAAGCTTGCAATAATGCAAATATTGGCTATGACCAGTCGAACAGGCTTGGAATAATCAAATATGGCATCTCCACCAACATAAAGACGGAATGCGACTGCAGCTCACTGGTTCGTGAGGTAATAAAAGAGGCGACCGGTACAGATGTAGGAAACTTTACGACAGCGACCGAGGTTACATATCTGACGAAATCAAAACTTTTCGAGGATAAAACATCATATGTAAATCAGACGAAAACACCTGTATATAACGGGGATGTGCTTGTTACAAAATCGTCAGGACATACAGTCATAGTTGTTAGTGGAAATCCAAGGGCATCAACATCTAAATCTAGCGCAAATAATAATTCGAGCAATACCCCAACTTATAAGGTTGGGAATGTTTACACTTTACAAGTTGATAAACTGACAGTAAGAAAAGGAGCTGGAACATCTTATGGGAAAGTGACATTTGCTAATTTAACGGCAAATGCGAAAGCAAATGCTTATAGTGATGGCACTCTCAAAAAAGGTACGAAGGTAACTTGCAAGGCTACTAAAACAGACGGAAACGACATATGGTTGAAAATCCCGTCGGGTTGGGTAGCAGCTTACTACTCAGGAAAACCATATATTAGTTAGGAGCACAGGCAGATGAGACTTATCAGGAAGAATAAGCAAAAAATGTATTATTCTACGCAAGGCGAACAGACACCTGTCTATGCGACAGATGAGGATGGCAACATCAAATATTATACTGATAGCGATGGAAATGAATATCCGTTAGAAGATGGTTACACACTAGGATATAGCGAACCAGTTGAGTTTTATGGCAATATTTCCATGTCGGGTGGCGAAGCTGAAGCACAAGAATTTGGCTTGTCCGTATCAGACTTTGATGCGGTGCTCATTCTGCCTAAAGGGAAACCAGAATTGACAGAAACCTCTCTAATTTGGTTTACAAGCGAGATTTTATATAAAGATGAAGAATTAACTGAGGTTGACGCAAAAAGCGCTGATTTTGCCGTTAAACGTGTTTCAGATAGCCTTAACATGACGAAAGTATTATTGCAAAAGGTAACGAAATAATGAGCGACATAACAATAGATATATTTTCAAAAAAAAGCATAGACAAGGCAATAAAAGAGTTAGAAAAACGCAGAGAAAGTTTGCAGATTATATGTGAAAATTTAATTGACGAGTTGGCAAACATAGGCATAAAGACGGCATCTAGTTGTGTGCGTGAGTCTGAACTTGCAAATGCAATTACAGTAAAAATCAGCGACTTCACAAGTACAGAGATGGGGTGCAAGGCAGTAATAATCGCATCTGGCAAGGTATATACATCAGAAAAATACGACCCTTTTTATACTGTACTAGCAGTCGAGTTTGGCGCAGGAATATCATATAACCGAGGGAATGAAAACCCAAACGCAAGCGAGTTTGGATATGGTGTAGGAACATTCCCTGGGCAAGTACACGCATTTGAAGAAGGTTGGTACTATTTTGGCGAAGATAATAAGTGGCATTATACAAAAGGAATTAAGGCTACAATGCCTATGTATAATGCGCAAATGGAGATTTTGCAATCTATGTCGGACATAGGCAAAAAGGTAATTGGAGAAACTAAACTATGGCAAGTTGGGTAATGGATTTGGAAAGCACAGTTTATACGATTATAAAAAATAACTTTCCAGACAGATTAAAAACGAAATATCCGAATATTTATTTTACAAATGTTAGCAAAATCAATACTGAACCACAGTTTCCTACTGTGTATGTCCATATGCTACCTGCGGTAGAGCAAGGAGCAGATTTAGTCGCAAAGACTATAAATGCCGTACTTGCGACAGTACAAGTCGATGTTACAACTAACGTATCAGCTAGTGAAGCCAGAGAAGTTATGTCGACTGTGCTTGACGAACTGAAAGACCTAGGATTTACAGTAACGGCACTACCAGAAACATTTGTTGAAGAAGATATATACAGACAGACCATGCAGGCAAGGCGCATGATAGGTAGCGGCGATAAATTTTAAATTCGATGTTTAATCAGCAATAAAAGCACAAGAGCTTCTCCAACAATATGCTGATTTGACATATATAGCAACAAGTAGACCAGAGAGCAATAGCTCTCTTTTTTTATGCAATTTTTTAAAGGAGATGATTAAATGGCAGTAGCTGGTACATCAACAGTCGGTGTATTGATGGGTTATGCCGTCGAAACAACGCCTGGCACAAAGCCAGAAGCTTTTACGCAACTTACGAGAATTAATGACATTGCAGGGATATCGCTTGAAACCGAGCAGATAGATGCAAGTGCATTAGAGGATTGGCAACACACATTAGCATTTGCGTGTTAATTAGTCCCTTAGAAGAGTAATTTTCTAAGATAAAAGCTATCGAACTGCTGGAAAATCGTAAAGCTACACATACTACAACGCAACGATGAAATAGGCGTAAACGTGAATGTGGCGAAAGCAGAAAAAAATGTGTAGATGGCATAAGGTTAAATCCTAAGTGCTTTAATAATTGATAATCAGCAACAAAGCCTTGAATAGAGGAATGTTCAACGACTATCCCTTATGGGAGTAGATTTACAAGCGATTGGTAAATCGAAGTGGTAGCCCCCATTTAAAAAAATGGGTGATGATATAGTCTATTCTTTGATGAAAGTCAAAGTGCAATCTAGCGAATTGCGAAATACAAAGTACATTACACGTTACATCGCAGGTAGACAAGATAGTGGTGGTACATGGAGCGTAACTATAAACCTTACTGACGATACTATAGATGAGTGGGAAACTCTTATCTCAGCATCTACTACGGCACAGGATAGTGGTTTAGCAACATGGTTCGAAGTATATTCCCCACATCTTACTAAAGCATTTTTCCTTACGGCTGAACCACCTAGAGAAATACCTATGCCAGACTTTGCTCAAAATGAGTTAGCAACAGTCGAGATGACTTTGACAATCAACGAGTATATTGGCATGGACACGGCAGTTATCCCGGAATAATAGACTCTCCTAGTGTGCAGTCGGTAGCCACTACGGAGAGTGAAGATAACACTGACAGCGAAGAAGAGACAGAAGAAACAATAATAACCGAAGAATACTATTAACCTAAAAAGAGTTAGCATACGTTCATAAGGGGGATAACAGAAGTTATCCCTTTTGCGTATGAAATTGAATAAGGAGATTTGATATGGATATTATTTTTGCAATCAACGGAAAGACATACAAGGCGAAAGAATTTGATTTTAATACAGTTTGTGATTTAGAAGATATGGGAATATCACTTGAAACAATGCAGAACAAGCCACTTAGCATGGTTAGAGGGTACTTTGCACTTTGCACAGGCAGAGATAAGACATATGCAGGAAAAGAAATTGAACAACATATCATTAATGGTGGCAAGATGGACGAAATAACCGAGATAATGTCTCAGAAAATGAATGACTCTGATTTTTTTCACAGCCTCAAGTCGGACGAGACGGAGAGCGATACAGAGATACAGACAGAAGAGACAACGAAAAAGAAGTAATTGAAGGTAGTTTTAGAGAACAAATACAAAAGTATACTTTGCCATATGCAATAGCGATAGGTATACCAGAAAAAGAGTTTTGGTGCATGACATATCGACAATACAATATTCATGTTAAGGCATTTGAACTTAAACAGGATATAAAAGATAGAGATATGTGGACTTTAGGTATTTATATCCATTCTGCCGTTGTTACAGCAGTTGAACATTGCCTAGTTGGCAGCAAAGCTAAGAGTGAGTATATCAAACGACCGCTACGAGAGAGTATAGCGATAGATGAAGAACGGCAACGTGAAAAGACTGTAAATGAGGAAAAACAGGCAGCCGAGCACACGTTCTTAAAATTGCAGATTATGCAGGCAAATTATAATTTGGCAAAGCAAAGAAAACGATTAAAACAGGAGAACAAGGGCGATAATACTTAATTGATATCGCCCTTTTATTTTATATACAGGAGTTGGTATTATGGCAGATAGCACACTTGAATTAGAAATAAAAGCCGAAGCTGATAAAGCGGAAAGTGCAATAGACACTCTTATAACTAAACTAGGTGGACTTAGCAAAGCCTTAGATAGTGTTGGAAATTCTAAAAATTTCAAGTCATTCTCAGGACAGGCAAACACAATCTCAAAAGAATATTCTGGCATAGCCAACAGCGTTAGTAAGTCTATGCAGACAACGCAAAGCGTTGTAGAAAAAACTAATAAGAGCACGGAACAATCTGTTAAAACACTTGCTGAAAAGACAGCATCATACATGGAAAAATATAAAGATTTAGGCAAAGATTTTAAATTCCATGGCAGTACAGACAAGTTGACGAGTGAGATACAGAAATATGAAAATGCGTTAGAAAAGGCACAAATAAAGAAACAAGCATTTGAATTGGATAGCAACTCAACAGGTTCAGAAAAGATGTTGGAAAATGCCATAAGAGATATCCAACAATATTCCAACATGATTAAATCTCTCAAAAATCAGCAAGGGCAAAGAGCAACCAAGAGAGATAGTGTATTATCTCCAGAAGAAGAAGCACTATTTAATAAAAATGCGGCACAACCAGAAACAACTATTCAAAGCGATTTGACAAGTGAAACTGAAAAAGCGATAGATGCAGTTACAGACTATGAAACTGAGTTAGAGTTTGCACGAGAAAAGATTGACCAGTTGACAGAGAGCTGGAGCAGATACAATGCTGAAAGTCAATCGTCTTTAAAGGCTTTACTTTCAGGACAAGATACAACAACAAAAACTGATAGCGGAACGGAATTTAAGGCAATTCAGCCACTTAAAACATCTGCGGATTTTTCGAATGTTTACGAGTTGCAAAAGTACATGGACACATTAGCGACAAAAGCGGATAATGTGTCAGCTAAAATGATGAAGTTAGATGCTCTAGGTGCAAACCCTAGTACACAGAGATATCAAGGATATGTCTATGACTTAGAGCAGATAGAAACTACCATACAAACACTACAACCAGCATTAGAGCAGTTACAGAGCGAAGGGCAGTTAGAGTTAAATATTCCAGATTTGCCAAAGGTTAATTCACAGGCATCAGCACTTGCAACTACCTTTAAAGATATGAAAATCATAGTGCCAACACAAGGACTTACAAATGTAGAAAAAGAGTTAGCAAAGGTACAAAGCAGATATGAGCAATTACGCAAGAGTATACAGCTTAATGTGCAAGCTAACCAAAATTATGGTGCAAGTGGCACATATAAGAAACAGCAAGTTGAATTAGAAGCACTACGGCAGGAATACAATGACTTGCTACTCAAGCAAGAGCAACTATCAAAGATAGGTGGCGGTGGTTATTCCTTTAGTTTTTCGGGGCTGATAAATGGCGCGAAAAAAGCGGGAGAGTCGCTCAAAAAATTAGAGATACCGAAGAAACTGACATCAAGCCTTAGTAAAGTTAAATCGCTTTTAAGCAAGATAACCCCATCAGCAAATAGTGTATCTAAAGGATTTAAGAAGTTGACATCGTCGAGTAGCAAATTGCTGAAAGGTTTAACCAAATTAGGCAAAATGCTAAAACTGATGATAGTCAGAATGGCTTTAAGGTCAGTTATTAGTGGTACGCAAGAAGGTTTTCAAAACCTTGCACAATATAGTAGTGTTGTAAATGCAGATTTATCGCTACTTATGAATAGCCTTAACCAACTTAAAAATTCATTTGCGGCGGCGGCGGCACCTATATTAAATGTCTTGACACCAGTATTAAACTATCTGATACAAGTCATTATATCCGCGATGAATTATATCAATCAGTTTATCTCAACATTATTAGGAAAAAGCAGTTGGACTAAAGCATTAGCATTATCTGATAGCTACGCAGACTCACTCGATAGCGCGGCATCATCTGCGGGTAGCGCGGCTAGCGCAGTTGAAGATATGCTTGGTTTACAAGGCTTTGATGAATTAAACAATCTGACAACGAATGATGATAGTAGCGGTTCTGGTGGCTCAGGTAGCTCAAGTACAGATGCATCCGACATGTTTACCGAAGCGGAAATTGATAGCGATATAGCCAACCTTGCCAACAGAATTAAAGAGATGTGGGCAAACCAAGATTATGAAGGTATAGGTTCGCTCATCAGCGATAAGTTGGCTGATATGCTTGAAAGCATAGATTGGGATAAGATATATTCAGTAGCTTCTAATTTTGGCAAAGGGCTTGCAGAGTTTCTTAATGGATTGATTAAGCCGAGAACATTCGCGGCTATTGGCAAGACATTAGCAGGTGTTCTCAACACAGCACTAGTATTTTTAGATAGCTTTGGAGATAATTTTGACTTTTCAAATTTTGGGGAGTCGATATCAACAGGAATTGTCAGTTTCCTCAATTCGATTAAGTGGGATACGGCATTAAGTGCCGCGAGACATTGGGGCGAAGGTATAGGAGATACTTTAAATTCTTTCCTATCAGAAGATTTATTTACAAGCGTAGGAGAGACTTTAGCAAATTTAATAAATACAATCGCACAGGCGATATTATCGCTTGGCGAAAAAATAGATTTTGTGCAACTTGGCAAAAATATAGCCACAGGCTTTAAGAAATTCTTTAGGAAATTCGACTGGACTAAGATTAAAAGCGCAGCTAGCACATGGGGTACAGGACTAGGAGATTTAATTGAAAATATCTTAGGGGATAAAGAGCTTTTTGCCGAGTTAGGCACATGGATAGCCGAAGCGATAAACACGGCACTTACCTTTATTACATCTCTTGATATCGACTGGCAATCAGTCGGAGAAGCAATAGCTGAAGGTTTTAATAAACTTATATCTGGACTAGATACACACAAGGTAGCCGAGGGAATTGACGAATTTGTCGGTGGACTTGTTGACCTTGTTGTTGGCTTGATAAGTAATATAAATTGGGCTGAGGTTATAGGCTCTGCGATTGACATAGTATTTGATTTAGACATCAGTACAATAGGAGCTGTAACGTTAGCACTCGCTGGCCCATCTCTTGTCAAACTGATTGTATCTGCAATCACTAAAAAGATAGGCACAAAGATTGCCATGAGTTTAGGTATAGACGTTGCTACAAGTACAGTATCAGGTGCGGCAACGGCTGGCGCGAATGTATCATCATCTTTGCTATCTGCAATCACTACTAAACTAGGTTCGTCAACAGCAATATCTAGTATACAAACTGCTTTGACATCTGCGTTAAAAGTGGCAGGTTCGGCGGCAGCGGTAGCGGCGGCGGCAGTTATTGGATATGAGATTGGAAATTCTTTATATGAAAATGTCGATTGGGTGCACAACTTATCAAATGGCATTGTCGAGTCCATAGGAAACTTTTTTACAGGGCAAGACATATCCATTGATGGCACAGACACTTATGTTTCAGACAATACACCTACAAAAAAAGGTGTAGTAGGCGATACATGGGGTATAACATCTGATACATCTGCACAAGACACATATGACATACTAAAAAAAGCGGCAGATAGCGGAGATACAAAAGCGGCTCAGAGGATAACTGAGAATGCTGATTATTTTGAGTATTATGGTGTTGAAGTTGATGCTATAAACACAGCTATAACAGCAAAACAGAACTGGACAGCCGAAACAGAGAAGCAGAAATCGCTTGCAAGTCAAGCACAGTCAGCTGTATATAAAGCTACTTTGCAGACCGAAGATGACACTAAAGCGACTGACACAGATACGGCATCTAAAAAGAGTTGGATAGCCGAAACTGAGAAACAGAAAGCATTAGCAAGTCAGACAGCAAGTGAGACATACAAGGCATCACTTGCGACAAGTAAAAGCACTAGTACCACCAAAACAAACACAAGCACTACGAAAAAAGCGACATCAGCTACAAAAAGTTATGTCGCAGAGACGGAAAAGCAGAAAGCGATTGCAAGTCAGACAGCTACGGCAACGTATGTCAGCACTTTAAAAACGCAAAAGTATACAAGTGCCGTTGACGATGCGACAGATGCGACAAAGAGTGCTACATCAGCAACTAAAGCATGGGGCGAAGAAGCAAGTGTTGAAAAGACTTTAAACGCATCTACTAGCCTTAATGGTGTTGAGCTTACATCATCTACGGCTTATGCGGCGGCAGTTAAGCAATACAGCTCTAGCGCAGACAGTAACTGGACAGACTCGAGTGCGACAGCAAATTTGACAACGCAGGTCAACTCATCATCTAAAACATCAGTTAGTGCGTTGGCTAGTGCGGTATCATCATATAGTAGTAGCGCAAGATTAAACTGGAAAAACTCTACAGCGACTTTTAATACGACAACAAGCCTTAACGGAACAGTCAAAAGTTCAACAGCCGCTTATGGTTCGGCAGTTAATGCTTTATCACAAGAAGCTAAAGAAAATTGGAAAGATGCAAGTAATGTTTTAAGCACAACAACAACGCTGACATTAATAGGTGGTAACTCAGTCAACGATTGGGCGAACACGAACATCATAAATCCGTTTAATGAGAGACTTAGCAATTTGCAGTCGAAACTGACAACGGCAAGTTTAAATTCCAAACTTGGCTACTCGTCAACGTTAAAAATTCCAACGTTGGCAACGGGTGGTTTTGTTGATAAAGGGCAACTTTTTGTAGCGAATGAGGCTGGCGCTGAGATGGTCGGCAAAATGGGCAATCAGACAACAGTCGCTAACAACAATCAGATTACAGAAGGTATAGCTAGCGCAGTATCAAGCGCAAATGCTGAAGGTAACTCATTGATGCGGCAAGAGATAAGCCTTTTACAGATGCAAAATAGCATCTTAACGGATTTACTAGAGAAAGACACGGGAATATCAGCAGACTCGATATTTAACTCGGTCAGAAAGTCGGCAACCAGTTACTATAAAAGAACTGGCAAAACAGCATTTTAATAACAAGGCAAGGGAATTATAACCCTTGCCTTTTTTGTTTGAAAAGAGGTGTTTAAATGTCAACATACGCAACTAGCGAGGAAAGCACATACGCAGGTTACCTCATACGAATTAACGGCAGTACAAACTATGTAATACCTATGAAGTATTTACAAGCGAACTCTTACAAAGTCACGCGGAATATACAAGATTTAGACAGTACAAGAGATGCGAACGGAGAGTTACACAGGAACGCACTATCTCATGTGCCCATTAAAATAGAATGTAACACAGTACCTATGCTGACAGATAGTGAGTGGGCAAGTATAATTCATAATATCAGTAGCAGATGGACTATAGCAGAAGAACGAAAAGCAAGTGTGACGTGTTATGTGCCAGAAACAAATGAATACGTTACGCAAGATATGTATATGTCAGATATTGCAATCGAGATTTACGGAACTTATGAAGATAAGATACACTATAATGCAATAGGCTTGACATGGATAGGATATTAATTTATGAGAGATTATACATACTCAGATTATTTTAATCAAACCAGTATAGGCAAACAAATAAAAATTACATGGGCAGATGGCGAATTGACAAACACTGATTTATATTCGGAAAGTTTCACTCTGACTGAAAGCCTTAATTCGAGTACACAGTTAGATTTTGGCTCGTGTGAAGCATCTAGCATAGAATTTACAAGTTTTAACATCGATGTTGACCTAACAGGGGTGGAAATCACAGTTTCGATTACACCTGTAGTTGATGGAGAAGAAGTTGACGAGGCTTTTATAATAGGCAAATATATAGTCTATGAAGATACTTTATCAGGGGATAGGTCAAGCCGAACCATCAAAGCGTATGATGCTATGTATGATGTTATAAATACTGATGTGATGGAGTGGTATCAAGATTTAGACTTCCCACTCACACTAAAGGAATTTAGGACTAGTTTTTTTGAGTATTTAGGCATTACGCAAGAAAGCGCAACACTTATCAATGATGATATGGAAATCACACAGACTGTCTTAGGTTCGTCACTCACAGGGCAAGATGTAATTCATGCCATATGTGAGATTAACGGGTGTTTTGGCACGATAAAACAAGGTGTATTTTACTATGTTTTTCTGCCAACTTGTACACATGACACGGCAGATTTGACGATTACGAAAAATGACTATAAAGATTGCACCTACTCAGATTATGTGATTAAAGCGATAACAGGTTTAAAGATAGTCGGCAACACAGAGTCAAGTAGTAGCGACGATGAAGATGAAGAAGAAGATACCTCAGACTACTATGTAATTGTTGTGACAGGCGATAATATGTATGTTATCGAGGAAAACTTTTTACTATACGATAAAACTGACACAGAATTAATCGAACTTGGCGAAAAGATGTTTGACATCATAAGCGGTGTATCAGGCATCAGACCTGTGGAGATAAAAACACTCTCAGGCAATCCATGTGTTGAACTTGGAGACTCTCTCACAATAGAGATAGGGAGCACCAGATATGATTATATAAATACCTGCGTTTTACAACGGACATTGACAGGCATACAAGCACTAACAGATACTTATAAAGCCGAGGGCGAAGAAAAATATACATGGGATAGCGGCTCAACATCATCAGAACTGCGCAGGCTATGGGGACAGACACAAGCATTATTATCAGATGTGGAAGATAAAGGCATCATTGTTATAACAGGCACAAACGAAAGCGAATTAACGATATCATCAGCAGAAAAAACCATAGTTGAATTAGATGTTTACTCGAAAACTGATGCAATACCTATTTTCATTTGTACCATACCATTAACAGCAGATTTAGATGGCGAAGCTATAATCACGACATATATAGATAGTGTTCAGCATATACAGATAACAGGGCAAGTACATAAAGGCAAAAATTTTTTGACACTCACGGATAATTTTACCATTAGCAAAGACAGCACATTGACATTTGCTATAAAAATGAAGATGGCATATTATGAAACCGACAACAGGTATATGCAGGCACAGATTAACAACTTGATTGATTTTGCCACAGGTGGGACATATTCAAGTGACCTTGACATTGATACAACTGTACCGACAGTAACGATAGCAGATAGCGCTACAATAGCAGAGATTTTCTTGCAAGGTGGAGATGCAAGCGATATCTGGAATGGCAAGATTACAGCCAGCGATATCTTTACACCATTTGAATATGGCAACAATTACAAGGTTGACACAAGCAAGTACAGCTATGATTATGACCTGGCAACGCAGACCCCGCAAAGTGGCGAGTTTACGGCAACGTTTACTAATACGATTACATACGGCAACACTTATGCGGTCAGCACGACTAACTATAGCGATTATGTATATCTGGTGCGCGGATATACTGGCTTATGGGGTGCGTGGGTTAGCGAAGCATGGTCAGCGACAAGTACATGGACATGGGGCGAGATGGGAACATCAACCGCCACGACTGACGAATAGAAAGGAGCGTGAACAATGCAGTACACGACATATTATGCGATGAAGAAGCCCGAAAATGAGGATTTAGTCAACATTGATGATATAAACGACAATGCCGACATCATAGACGGGCAGCTGCATGAACAGAATTTGGCGATAGCCAGTATAAACAACCAGACCACAGTCAAAAAGGTGTCGCTCTCGAATGGATATCTGACGATAACCTATCAGGACGATACTACGAGCAAATTTGCGTTGGCGCAGGAAACAGGCACACTTAGTATGACAGTAACACTAAGCGGTGCGGAGTGGACAGATTTGACCGAAGCATCCATGATTACAGTCACAGATGGCGATTTGAACGTGGTATCACAGTCTGACGGGCTGGCAATTGCAGAAACTGAAGGAGTGATAACTGCAACGGCAGACATAGGGACATACAGTATAGACATCAGCTTTGAGATGTTGGCAGAGGTCGAACCAACGATACAGTATAGCACAGATGGCGAGGAGTGGACTGATTACACCGAAGCTGTATCTGAGGACATACTATCAGGCGAGGTATCACTATATATAGCCGTTACATACGGCACGGAAGAAAGCGAGGTAGAAGCATAATGAAGGGTGTAACAACGATTGAGCTGACGGATGTAAATACGGGCGAGAAACAGACATATAAGGATGAGAATATGTTCACGAATGCTTTGCAGGAGATTTATAACAATAATTTTTTGAGATTTGGAGTGACAACAAACAATGGTTTTTTTGGTAGTTTAATCAGAGATTTATCAAGTCTGGAAAGTATAATAGGCGGTGTCTACTGCCTTGACAAGACACTTGACGAGGACGCGAGTATAATAGAGGTGCCGTCAGACTGTACCATAGTGGCTCACGCAAGCGGTAAATACACAGGAAATTCGAGCAGCAGAGGAACGCTAAACGTTGAGGAAAGCGCAGAACTTGACAATGGCTATAAGTTCGTATGGGACTTTGCCACAAACCAAGGTAACGGCACTATCAAATGCATAGGACTTACAACATCATATGGCGGTTCATGTGGCGAAGACTTTGGGTATGCGGATGGTAGCATAATAAGCCCTTACATGACAGTCGAAGATACTAGCTACACCATGGCAAATAACGGAACATCTGGCATAAATACTCAAATAAATACAGCAGCGTTTGATGATGATTTGCGATTATACTACTGTCAAATTAATAGTTCAACGCAAATAACCATCTGGAAAGGGTCAAGACCATTCCCGTATAAATCTCCAAACCTTATGAATTATGACATATCTGATAGTGATAATTATCCATTCTACGCGGATAAGTCAGTAACAATCACGTTACCTGTAAATCTTCTTTCCACTAACGCAGATTCTACAAGGTTCATATGTGATAACGATGGGAAGTTGTACCTTATATCAATAAACACCATATATATATATGTGTATGAACTTGATTACAGTAATGCTGAAGTGACAAACTACTATACTGTATCTGTGAGTGAAATTGGGGGATATGTGAGCACAGCTACCTTGGGAAGGTTTGTGTCTATACACAACGGGTATTTGTACTATACCAACTCGAGTGAAGCAGAAGGTTGCATACAAAAGGTCGACTATAAAACAGGAGATATCGTTCAGACTTCTCCTCTGATGGAAGATACATCAAGTACATTCTATGTTCTAGGATTAGATTATAACGACCACGTGATGATTGCAAGTACTACTCAAAATTATTATTGGGATGAAGATAGCAATATGATACACAGAATGGGCAATCTTGTACTAGCACCATATACCATCAAGTGGGTATCTCCATACCACTTCATCGGGCTTTTTTCAGTTGCGAACTCGTCGAGTTCATCAGCTTCGAGAGTGGTATACAGGTTCGCCACCAACAAACCCCTGATAACCATCAACAACCTGAGCACGGCAGTTACCAAAACCTCAGCTCAGACAATGAAGATTACGTATACGGTTACGGAAAGTTAAAAATAGCTTGAAAAAGGCAGACCTAGCGTTGTATAATGAGCATATTATTATATAAACGAAGGGAGAAGTTGCATGAAACTTAAAGAAATTATATGTTGTATAATTATAGCTATCATAGTTATAGCCTATATGTTTGTTAGACAACTTGACAATGACACAGGGGATATGTCAACTAATACCACAGAGTCACAAACGCAAAATGTAGAAATCGCTGAAGCGACAACAGAAGCTACAGAAACAGATTTGCTAAGCGCAACAACAGAGATTTACAATGACAATGACATTATTATATCGGCAATGGGTATAACAAAAGGAAAAAGTGAAACAGTCGTTGATGTAACTATTGCAAACAATTCTGACAAGGATTACAACGCAACAGCACATAGTTATAGTGTAAATGGGTTGATGGCAGGCAATGATTTATACGACTTTAACGGAGTTAGTGTATCAGCAGGTAAACAATCAAAGTTATCAATCGAAATAGATAACGACTGGTTATCTGAAATGGGCATTGATGAAATTTCTACTATCGAGGTGCTATTTTGGTTTTATTATGACGATTATAAAGATTGGGATACTGATGTTATAACCATACAAACAAACCTATATAGTGAAACAAATGATTATACTCCGACAGGTAGTCAAGTATTCGATAATGATAATATGTCTATATGGGTTGTAGGAACAAATGGCAATCATATACAGTGTATCGTCAAAAACAAGACTTCGTTAAATGCCGACTATACCATAGATAACTGTTCGGTAAACGAGTGGACATATGAAATTTTAGATTATTCATATGACTATTATGATGAACCTATAAATGGTGGGGCATATGCGTATGTTGACATTGAGATTGATGATGATTTTTTAAATGAATATGGAGTGGATAATATTGACAGCTTTATATTTACAGTCAATCTTTGCGAATATGACACAGATAGTTACAAAATGCTTTTAGATGATACGTCAGACAAAATCACAGTAAATTTTGAATAATTAATAAACACGAGAGGATAGATTTTTCTATCCTCTTTTTTTGCGTTTTAAATGCAATTTCAAGGTAAAAATCTGCCACTATACGCTAACATTTCTCAAAAAAACAGACTGTAAATTTTTGTCGCAGGAATATACAATATTTGTATAAAATTTGACAAAGAGGGTGTGTTTTTATGATGAAAGAAGAGTATTATAGGGAAGAAATAATAAAAATGATAAAAGAGATACATAATTCAGATTATTTATGTAGTATTTATTATTTTATCAGAGTACCATACCGAAAAGATAAAGAAGCAAAACAAAATAAGAGGGAATGAAAATTCCCTCTTACTATTTAAGAGAGCAGGTTAATCTTGCCCTCTATTGTTTTGCTTTTCAGCCATTTTCTTTGCGAGTACCCTTATAGCTTCTTTGCTTGTTTCGTCAAGCTCCATATAAGTGACAATTAAGTCTTTGATGAAATCATCATCTCCATAAGCCAATTCTGAAAGATAATTTGTAAGTGTCCCGTTTTGAGAAACGTGCATATCGCCATTTCCATTTAACAGCCAATCTTCATTAATATTAAACTTTTTGCATATATCATTTGTGGTTCTATCAGAAATGTTTTTCTTTCCATTTTCTACTTGATTTATGAAATTTCTTGACAGACCTAACTTTTCAGCAAATTTTTCTTGACTTAAATTAGCCTCTTCTCTTATTTGGATAATTCGCTTAACCATAATCTCACCTCTTTTCCGCAATTTGATTATACTAAAAAAAAGTTGACAAGTCAACAAAAAAAATGTTGACAAGTGTTTGCTAGTGTGCTATTCTGTGTTTACAAGGCAACACAAAAAATGTAAGGCGGTGAGAATATGGCAGATACACTAGATAACGCATTAACGGAAACAGAGCAGAACGAAGTTAAAGAACTTGTTTCTCTATTTATGGTTTTACCTAAAGAGGACAGAGCGATTCTATTATCTAATGCAAATGCTTTTAAAGTGCGTAGAGACATAGAAATGTCGAGGTAAAAATATTGAAAATCGAGCAATTTTAAGAAGGGAAGTGAAAATATGAGCGACACACAGATACTTGATGAGTTGAAAGACATAAGCAGAACTTTACATGAAATTGAAAAACAGCTATTTAGTGAACGGCATAACGAAAAGCAATACGAGATTATAAAAGAAGCCGTTACCAAGGCATTAACGGCTCAGAATAGCAAACAGTAAAAATGAAAGCGAGGAAAAAACAATGATAATTATTATGTGGGCACTTTGGTTGATATCATGCGGTGCACTTGTTGCAAGCGGATATACAGGACAGTTAGCGTTAGGCGCATTTGCGATAATGTCAGTGCAGATGTTTGTCTACTATATAGGCGAAATGATAGCTGACCACAGGCGCAATTATGATGATGAAGAGGGGGATTTATATGAAGAATAGCAAGCCAACACAGACAGATGCCGTGCTCAATCACTTAAAGGAACACAAAGGCATCACATCATATGAAGCATTTGAGAAGTATGGCATAACAAGGTTATCCGCTAAAATTTACGATTTGCGGGCAAATGGGTACACGATAATTAATCGAGAACATGAAACTGTAAATCGCTATGGTACAAAGGTCAGATACACCGAGTATAGGCTTGTAGAAAGCGAGGTAGCATCTTGATAGAAGTGAAACCACCTTATGATGATGATTACATAGAGTTAGTGCGATTGAAAGGTCGTGTAGATGCTTTGGCAAGTATTTTGAGAACGAGCCATAAGTTTTCAAACAAATTTATTTTAGACTTGCTAGGATATGACGCTACTCCAAAAAGCGAAGCAGATACAGAAATTTAGGAGATGTTTATATGAGGAAAATCAAAATTAAAAAAATGGTATGTGAAAACTTTAGATGCTTTAAACACAAAGAGATTAATTTCACAGATAGATGCCTTGTAAAAGGTAAAAATGGAATAGGCAAGTCTACTCTATACAATGCGCTTCTTTGGTGCTTATTCGACAAAGACATGAATGGAAACACAGCATCGAATATCAGACCACATGATGAATACGGAGAAGAAATGCATTTTGTCGATATATCCGTAGCTGTCACATTCGATGTTGACGGCAGAGAGATAACACTAAAAAAAGTGCAGAAAGAGAACTATGTCAAGGACAGGAGCACAAAGGAACAGACTTTTAAAGGAAATGTAAATGAGTTTTCCGTGAATGACATACCTAAAAAACAGGCTGATTACAAGGCTTATGTTTCTGAAAATTTTTGCGATGAAGATACGTTTTTATCATGCACAAATGCTCAGTCGTTTTTTAAGCTTGATACAAAGAAGAGACGTGCAAAGTTACTTGACCTTGCAAATATGGTAACAGATGCAGATGTTATCGCAAAAGACAGCGATTTTGAGCAGTTATCAGATATGTTGAGAGATGGCACAGTTGACGAACTTATGACACGTTCTAAAGGCACAATTAAACGGCTTAATGACACATTAAAGGCTTTACCCGCACGGATTGACGAGCAGGAGCGAAGCAAGGTAGATATTGATGTAGCGGAACTCGAGTTAGAACGCAACAGATTAAAAGAGGAGATATCTAAAATTGAAAACAAGGAAAGTGACATCGAAAAGTCGCTTGAAGAGTATACCAAGTTAAGTGATGGTGTCATGGATTTGCAATTCGCAATCAGCGACATGAAACGCAATGCTAAAAGCGAGTGGCTGAGTGCTAAAATAAATATCGAAACTAGCTACTATTTGGCAAAAGGAGATTTTAAGGATTTAAAATCTGAGTTTGAACAGCTCAAGAGAGAAAAAGATGTTTGCGCTGATAAGTGGGCAAAGGCACATGACCGCGTATTTGACGAAAATAGCCTTATTTGTCCTTGCTGTGGACAAGAATATCCAAAAGCGAAAAAAGATGCTTTAAAGGCAGAATTTGAAGCTAATAAGGCGAAAGAATTAGCAGATATTGAAGCACAGGGCAGTAAATTAAAAGCGAGGTGCGAACGTTCTGAAAACGATTTGCAAGTAAACGAGAAGAAACTTGCAGATTTAAAGGAAAAATTAGACAACTTCCCATCTGAACCTCAGTACATCACAAAAGAGTACAAATCGCTAGCCAAAGAGTTGACAGAAAAAGAGAATGCACTTGGAAAATGCAACTCAGTTGAAAAACTCAGAAGTGAACTTGAGGTTGAAAAAATGAATTTAATGTCTGATTTAGCAGATGTAAACGGGCAGATATCAAAATCTCAAAGGAATGTTGACATTGATGAACGTATCAGCGAGTTACAAAAGGAACAGCGAGATATTGCACAGAAAATCGCTAACGAGGAACGCACCTTAGACCTTTTGGAGAGGTTCAACAGGGCAAAAATGACGGCATTAACTGATGCAATTAACGGGCATTTCAAAATGGTGTCATGGGAACTTTTTAAAGAGCAGATTAACGGCGGTTATCAAGATGTTTGTTATGCAACAGTCAACGGAACTAACAGGGAAAAAGGATTGAATGACAGCGACTGTTTACTTGCAGATTTAGATATCCTTGAAACATTCCAGGTCATGAACGATGTTCAACTACCTCTATTTTTGGATAGAGCTGAGAGCATTAATGAAACTAGGATACCGAGTACAGATTGCCAGTTGATAATTTTGGCAGTATCAAATGATGAAAATATGTTAGTGAAGGAGATGGAAAAATGCAACAGATGAGAGTTAACGAAATGAAATTTATATGTCCGAAGAAAACCTATACTGAGTGCAATTGCTCAAGGGACATAACTGTATCAATTATAAAAGGTGGTTCTACATACGGAGGTAAAGAGTCAAATCGGAATACTCTATCATTTATATCAAGAAATGGAAAAGACCGAAGTTTTGCACCTGACGGATATGTTCAGATTTTGCCTATTGGGAACAGGATTTACTTTAAAGGCGCAAGGTCATCCGCAGAAGGATTTAAGCTGGGTGCGAAAGGTACAGCAACAGATTTATGCAGATACTTCAAATTTAACTTTGCCTTATATGGGTATGAATTTGACGATATGAAACAGTACATCGGAGATTATGACCTCAAGTATGACAAACGAGAAGAATTATATTATATCGAAGTTGAACCAGTTATAAAGACAACTAGCACAGGCGATAACGAATTGAAAGCCAGGTACGGAATAGGCGATAATTCGACAAGATGGTAAGAAAGTGAGGAATTTAAATGGCAGAAAACGCAGTAGCAGTTAAAGACAACAAAGGAATTATTGAGTACGAATCAAATGGGGAAATGATAAAGCTGTCTCCGAATATGATAAGGAATTATCTTGTAAATGGTGGCGGTAACGTTACAGACCAAGAGGTAACAATGTTTTTGTCACTATGCAAATATCAGCATCTGAACCCGTTTATCCGAGATGCATACTTAATCAAGTATAGCAGCAACACACCTGCAACCATGGTAACGAGCAAAGATGTACTGACAAAGAGAGCTGACAGAAACCCGAATTACAGAGGTAAACAGGCAGGAGTTATCGTTTTAACAAAGGACAATGAAATTGTTGAGCGTGAGGGAGCATTTGTATTGCCGAATGAACAGTTAGTCGGTGGTTGGGCGAAAGTCTTTGTAAAAGGCAAGGAAGTACCCGAATACGCATCAGTATCATTTGAGGAGTACGCAGGCAGGACTAAAGGTGGCGAACTTAACAGTCAATGGAAAACCAAACCAGCTACCATGATTAGGAAAGTAGCTGTAATGCACGCTTTAAGAGAAGCATTTCCAAATGAATTTCAAGGCTTGTACGCACAAGAGGAATTTCCGGAAGTTAGCGATATAAAGCTTGATACAGAAAAGATTGTTGAAGCCGAAATAGTCGAAAACAGCAATCAGATTGACTTTGAGATTGAGGACGAGGAGTAGATATATGGTAGCACATTGTTTATTTGAGCAGTCAGGAACATTCAAAAATGAGTTTAAGAAACTCGGATATGATGCTTATGACTATGACATTTTGAATAATTTTGGCGAAACCGACTATCAAATAGACCTCTTTAATGAAATTAGGGGGGGTTATGACGGCAAACCGAGTATTTTTGACAACATAAGCAAGGATGATTTGATACTTGCGTTCTTTCCGTGTACGAGATTTGAAGCTAAAGTACCACTATTATTTAGAGGCGAAGCATATCAACAGAAAAACTGGACGCTTGTACAAAAACTTGAATATTCAATGAAACTACAATGCGAATTATCAGAGTTATATGTGTTGTTGTGTCAAATGGTTATTATATGCGTGAATAAAGGGTTGCAGCTTGTAATAGAAAACCCATACACTCAACCACATTATTTAACAACATATTGGTGCATAAGACCAACTATCATTGACAAGGACAGGAGCAAAAACGGAGATTACATGAAGAAACCTACTCAATACTGGTTTATAAATTGTAAACCTTATCAAAATTTTGTTTTTGAGCCATTAGCTGAAGTTGAAACACGGACAATAGACCATATGACAGCAAAAAATAATCAATCACGGCAGGAAAGACGCTCAATGATACACCCACAGTATGCGGAGCGATTTATCAAAAAATACTTAATACCATATGAAACAAGGATAGGTGGCGAAGAATGACAAACGCAGATTACATACGGAGTTTAGACGATACAAGATTAGCGGTATTTATAACATTATGTCAGACTTGTGGTTTTAACACAGCTGGAGGTTTTGGAGTTGTGCCGCCCAGCATAGATGTAGTTGACCGCAAGTTTTTGCAAGAAGAGATAAACGAGGAAAGGAATATCAACCATATGAAAAATTCGCGCATGGTTACATGGTTGCAAAGTGAGGTAGAAGAATGAACGATGATAACGCATTACAAACAATAATGCAAATTACAGATTGGCATATATTAGCATTTAGAAAAGCATATGCAGAAACAAATAACATAGGCTTGTCACTTCAGCTTGCAAATGGACTTATCTCAGCTATTGTTCATAAGCCTGAAGAGATAGACCAAATGGACGGACTAGACATGAACTACGAAATGACAGGGTTTAAGGTATGAAGTTAATTTGTTTAGGCAGCGGTTCAAGTGGTAACTGCTATCTTTTGGAAAACGAAACCGAATGTTTGATACTTGACGCAGGAATACCTATTAAAGCCGTTAAAAAGGCGCTAGATTTCAATATTTCAAAGATAGTAGGAGTTTGTGTCACACATTGTCACAAAGACCACTCTCAAGCCGTTAAGGACTTTGAGCAATTAGGGATTGAGGTGTTTAAACCTTATGAGGGCGGTAAACAATCAATCAAGCTAGGGAACTTCAAAATAAATGCTTTTAATGTACCGCATGACGGAGTGGAAAATCGAGGATTTCTAATTCAACATGACGATATAGGCAAAATGCTTTACATGACAGACCTTGAATATTGCCCTTATAACTTCAAAAAGCACAAAGTCAACCATATGTTGATTGAAGCTAACTATTCAAGGGAATATGTATCAGATGAAGTCAGCAAGCGAAACCATGTACTTAAAGGACACGCAGAGATTAATACCAGTTTAGGGATTATAGAAGCAAATATGACAGATAGCCTTGAAACAGTCATATTGTGCCATTTAAGCCAAGAAAGTGCAGACGCAAGGGAATTTCTCAATAAGGTTCAAAAAATCGTAAATAAAGCCGTTCTAGTCGATTTTGCGGACAAAGGGAAACAATGGGAACTAACTAACAAGGGCAAATGCCCATTTTAAAGGAGATGAACTAATGAAATTGTATATGTATTCGCTAGAAGAGATTGATGGAGAATATTTTTTCAGCGAAGAGGAAATTGAAGTCGTGGAAAAATCAAGGGCATATGTCCCACTTAGTGACGGGTATTCAAGTGTGATTGATAAATTCGATATCAATCATGTAATTGAATATGGCGATAAGCCGTATATGCTTTTTCTGAAAGAAAAGGACAAGGTAACTGCTGTAAATAAATTTAAGGACTATTTTCTTGAATTTATAGAGTTTTCCAAGCGGCAGATTAAGGAATACCGAGGGATAATCGAAATTATTGAAGATTGGAGAGATAGAGACGATGAATAAGGTTATTTTGATGGGGCGATTAACTAAAGACCCAGAATGCCGAGTTAGCGGGGAAACAAATATCGCAAGATATGTTTTAGCAATTGACAGGAAATATAAGCAGGACGGACAGCCGACAGCAGATTTTATCAACTGCGTCGCGTTTGGTAAATCTGCAAACTTTGCAGAAAAGTATTTATGTAAAGGTATCAAGATTTGTATATCAGGGCGAATACAAACAGGCAGTTACACAAATAAAGATGGCAACAAAGTTTACACCACAGACGTTATTGTCGAAGAACAAGAATTTGCCGAAAGCAAATCTGCAAGTCAAGAAAATGGCTCAAGTAGACCAAAAGCAGATGCTAGCTTTGTGTCGGCAATACCAGACACAGTAGAAAATGATTTACCATTTTAAATAAATTATAAGGAGATATAAGAAAATGAAAGAAAAGTCAAACACAATTTTAAACTCAATTACAGTCAACGGAAAAGAATATGTTCTTAAGGATTTTGTGGATAATAACCTTAAAATGGCAGATACATACGATAGCATGGAATACTGCATGGTTAGAACCTACTCAGCGGGAGTATTCGCAGGATATTTGGAAAGCCTTGAAGGCGAAAAAGCGATAGTCAGAAATGCTAGGCGAATATGGTATTGGGCAGGCGCCGCTAGCCTTAGTCAGTTAGCGGTAGACGGAACAAGCGCACCCGAAAAATGCAAATTCCCGTGTGCGGTAGACAAGGTCATTTTAACAAATGTTATCGAAATTATCCCTATGACAGAAAAGGCAAAGAAAAGTATTGACGAGGTGGCGATATGGGAAATGTAAATAGCAAAAATGGCTATGGCTATGGCTCTGGCTCTGGCTATGGCTCTGGCTCTGGCTATGGCTCTGGCTATGGCTCTGGCTATGGCTCTGGCTATGGCGATGTCTCTGGCTCTGGCTATGGCTATGGCTCTGGCTCTGGCTATGGCTCTGGCTCTGGCTATGGCTATGGCTCTGGCTCTGGCTATGGCTCTGGCTATGGCGATGTCTCTGGCTCTGGCTATGGCTCTGGCTATGGCTATGGCTATGGCTCTGGCTATGGCGATGTCTCTGGCTCTGGCTATGGCTCTGGCTTTGGCTCTGGCTATGGCTATGGCCATGGCTCTGGCTATGGATATGGCGATGATGAAAGGGAGTAGGTTGAATGAGTGAGCAAAAACATACTATAAGTGACTTGTATCAAATGCAGTCATTATCATTATCTTCAAAAATAACCATGACAAGGCAACGTATTAGAAGTTGGGTTGACGAATACGGACTAGACGGAGTTTATGTCAGTTTTAGTGGTGGAAAAGACAGTACAGTATTGCTTGATATAGCAAGGAAAGATTATCCGAACATGAAAGCCGTATTTGTTGATACTGGGCTTGAATATCCTGAAATAAGGGAGTTTGTTAAGACTTTTGACAATGTAGACTGGATAAAGCCAAAAATGAATTTTAGACAAGTTATAGAAAAGTATGGTTATCCCTTTATTTCAAAAGAAGTTGCCGAATGTGTATATGGGGCAAAACGTTTTTTGAATAGGGGGGGGGTATAAACAATTCTATCGAAAACTTACGGGAACAGGCGAATATTCTAAATGGGGGGGTACTGGAAACCATATAGCAAATGTCCAAAATACAGCTGCGAATATGATAAGTTATGCGGACGAGGAGAGTTTAGCAAAGTCAACTCGGGGGAGGCAGATAACAAATACAGAAAGCTTAGAGGTATTGGAGAATATGCCGCGAAGGAGCAAAATGCTTTTCGGAGTGTTGACAACGGACAACAAGACAATGACGGAGAATACCCCTAGCAAAGACCGAAGTAGATATAACTGTAAAAGATATATGTTTTTTCTTGACGAGGGAGCGCCGGAAATATCCCATATGTGTTGCAACGTAATGAAAAAATCGCCGGTACATACATATGCACGGAAAACTGGTAGAAAACCTATAACGGCACAATTAGCTTGTGAAAGTAGGTTAAGGTCACAACAATGGTTAAGAAATGGTTGTAACGGATTTGATATGAAAAATCCTATCAGCAACCCCATGGCATTTTGGACTGAACAAGATGTATTGCTTTACATATACGAAAACCATTTACCGATAGCAAGCGTATATGGCGATGTAGTGATTGACTATGAAGCAAGTGGACGCATTGAAAATCAGCTAACATGGGAAGATTTAGGACTATTTGAACTAGAAAAGCCAGTTTTAAAAACAACTGGTTGTAACAGAACAGGTTGCGTATTTTGTGGGTTCGGCTGCCACTTAGAAAAAGGGCAAGGCAGATTTGAACGACTAAAGGAAACGCACCCACAATTATATGAATACATTATGAAATCATGGGAAGAGGGTGGTTTAAATTACAAAGAGGTCATAGACTGGATAAACGAACATGGAAACTTAAATATTAAATATTAAATAAATTTTCAGAAAAGGAGCAAAGGAGATTTTGACGTCAATTAAACCTAGGTTTGCTTCTAGTATGGAAAATGAATTATCAAGAATTTTTAAAGACGAAGATTGAAATTGCTAAAGATAGCGGTTTTAAGGTTGAGAGAGATAAGATTAATAAAGCATTATTACCTCATCAAATAGATGCGGTTTTGTGGGCTTTAAGAGGTGGTAGGAGAGCATTATTTGAGAGCTTTGGATTGGGTAAATGTCACGGCAAAGGTACAAAAATATTGATGTACGATTGCACAGTTAAAAATGTTGAAGATGTCAAAGTTGGTGACTTATTAATGGGTGACGATGGTACACCAAGAAAAGTATTATCTTTAGCAAATGGCAAAGATGATATGTATAAAATCACTTTAAAAAATGGCGATAGTTTTACTTGCAATAGTGCTCATATTTTATCATGTGAAATGTCTAACAAACATAACGGACATAAAGCAGGTGACGTTGTAAACATTCCAACTACAGAATATTTAGAGTTACCTGAATATGCAAAAAGAAATTGCTATAAAGCCTACAAAAGACCTTTAAGTTTTAAACATAAAGATATTGATTTTGATGCTTATGTATATGGCTTATGGTTAGGTGACGGAACTAAACGTTGTTTGAACTTCACAATTAATGATAAAGACATTGAAATAGTTGACTATTTAAGGAAATGGGCGAGAAGTAATAATTTGCAAGAACGGATAGAAAACGGACGTGGTTGCAAAACTTATTGTTACTCACAAGGCGAAAGCAATAGTAAACCATATTATGAAAGAGATTTCATAAAGCAGTCGGTTGTTAATGGCGAGAAAAGAATAAATAAACGTTATCTACAAAACGATAGAAAAACGAGATTAAATGTACTTGCAGGACTTTTAGATACAGACGGATATTTGATTGATAACTGTTACGAAATAGCAACTGTATTCCAAGGCTTAAAGGATGATATTTTATTTCTATGTAGGTCACTAGGTTTTTCGGTAACTCATACAGTTAAGGTTGTGAATGGCAAGGAATATCAGAGGATTTATATTAGCGGAAATACAGATGAAATACCTTGCTTGACTAGAAAAAAAGCTAGTGAACGCAAACAAATTAAAAATCCTCTAAGGTATGGTTTTGAAGTTGAATATATCGGTAAAGGCGAATATTACGGATTTACTATAAGTGGAAACCATTTATATATGCTTGCCGATTTCACAGTAACACACAATACTGTCCAAGAACTAGAATTTTGCAAGCAAGTAACAGACCACGAGGGCGGACAAGCCTTAATTGTATGTCCTTTAGGTGTAAAGCAAGAGTTTACACATGATGCGGTTGAGATACTCGGATATGAGAAACCACCTTATTGCAAGACTATGGAAGAAGTCAAAAGCACAGATGCAAAAATCATTTTAACTAACTATGAGCGAGTGCGTGACGGAGATATAGATCCAACGTATTTCACAGCTACTTCCCTAGATGAAGCAAGTGTTTTGAGAAGTTTTGGAAGTAAAACATATCAAACATTCCTAGATAAGTTTAAGGGAGTACCTTATAAGCTAGTTGCGACAGCTACACCTAGTCCGAATAAATACAAGGAACTTATCCACTATGCAGGATATTTAGAGATTATGGACACAGGGCAAGCCCTTACAAGGTTCTTTCAAAGGGATAGCACAAAAGCTAACAATTTAACACTTTATCCGAATATGGAAGATGAGTTTTGGTTATGGATGTCAAGCTGGGCTTTATTTATCACAAAGCCGTCTGACTTAAATCCGAATTATTCAGATGAGGGATATGAGTTACCACCTTTGGTTGTAAATTGGCATGAGTTAGCTTTATCAAAATATGGCGAAGATATTGACAAAGGCGGTCAGATGAAGTTGTTTACAGATGCGGCTGAAGGTTTGAAAGAAGCTGCGCAAGTTAAGCGAGAAAGCATTGACCAACGAATTGCAAAAATGGTTGAGATAGTAAATGCTTCTCCGGATGATAACTTTTTACTATGGCACGATTTAGAAAGCGAACGACACGCAATTAAAAAGGCATTGCCAGAAACAGTAGATATCTATGGTTCACAAGATTATGACATAAGGGAGCAAAGGGTGCTTGATTTTTCATACGGAAAGACAAGACTATTTGCGACAAAAAAGTCATTATCAGGTAGCGGATGCAATTTTCAGAGATATTGCCATAGAGAAATATTTTTAGGCATTGATTATGAGTTTAACGACTTTATACAAGCTATCCACAGGTGTTACAGATTTTTGCAAAATGAACCAGTAGTAATTGACATTATCTACATGGAAAGCGAGAAGAAAATCAAAGAAGTCTTGCTAGAAAAGTGGGAGAACCATAACCATATGGTTGAAAAAATGATAGAGATTGTTAAAAAATACGGGCTATCATCTGCAAATATGAAAAACCAGTTAGAGAGGAAGATGGGTGTGAACGGAACAAGAGAAGAACGAACAGTAAAAGGCAAATATTACACGGCCGTATATGGCGATTGTGTAGAAGAAACTAGAGAAATGGAAACTAATTCTGTGGACTTGATACATACATCAATTCCATTTGGCAATCACTATGAATACTCACAAAATTATAACGACTTTGGGCACAACAAAGATACAGACCGCTTTTTTGAGCAGATGGATTTTTTAACACCTGAGTTGTTGAGAGTGTTAAGACCTGGACGAGTTGCAGCTATCCATGTCAAGGACAGAGTTTTATTTGGAAATGCAACAGGCACAGGTATGCCGACAATAGAGCCGTTTCACGCATTATGTATCGAACACTACATGAAACACGGTTTTCAGTATTTTGGCATGATAACAGTAGTTACGGATGTCGTGAGGGAAAATAATCAAACATATAGGTTAGGTTGGACTGAGCAATGTAAAGACGGCTCAAAAATGGGTGTAGGTTGTCCTGAGTACATTTTGCTATTTCGCAAGTTACCAACAGATAGAAGCACAGCATATGCAGATGTACCAGTTACAAAGTCAAAAGACGAGTACACAAGAGCGCAATGGCAGATAGATGCTCATGGTTACTGGAGAGCAAGCGGAGATAGACTTGTTAGCAAGGACGAATTAGCCGAGTTGCCAGTCGAAAACTTGCAAAGAGTTTACAGAGAGTATAGCCGTTCGACTGTATACAACTATGAAGAACATGTTGAATTAGCTAAGAAATTAGATAGTGATGGGAAGTTACCTGCGGTATTTATGGTTGTGGCGCCAGGTTCATGGAATACTCTTGAAGTTTGGGACGATATAAACAGAATGAGGACGTTAAATACTAATCAAAGTAGGCGCCGACAGCAGATGCACGTTTGCCCGCTTCAGCTAGAAATTGTAGAGCGAATTATCAACCGATATTCCAACGAGGGCGATTTAATATACGACCCATTTGGCGGTTTAATGACTGTGCCTATGACAGCCGTAAAAATGGGAAGATTAGGTTATGGTTGCGAATTAAATGCTGACTATTTTCGTGACGGAGTTGGATATTTGCAGTCTGCCGAGAACGAGATTGATACACCGACACTTTTCGATTTTCTTGATAAGGAGTGATTAATTGGGAACACCGAACTATAAACAGATATATGCGATAAAGGAGCGACACAAAAAGGAATTGTTAGCACTAAATCCTAACTTGAAAAATGTATCTGGTATTTATTTCTTCACGAGGGTAGATGAAAACGGATTTAAGTACGCATATATAGGGCAAGCAGTTAAAGTCCTTGACAGGCTTGTATCACACTTAGAGGGGTATTCTCAGCATATTGATTTATCACTTAAAAAACATAAGTTATATGATGCTGAGAAAAACCCTTATGGGTGGGAAGTCAACTATCTTGAGGTTAGCAAAAACGAGTTAGACGATGCCGAACGAAAGTATATCAAGATGTATGCCGAACACGGATATCAGCTGCGTAATGTATCGTTAGGTGGGCAAAATGAAGGTAGAAACATGATAAACGACACAAAACCCGCCCGTGGATATCGTGACGGCATCCTGCAAGGCAAGAAAACACTTGCACGGGAATTGAAACACATAATTGATACACATTTAGTTATCACTTTGAAAAAACCTTCTAAAACGTCCGAAAAGGCATTTTTAAAATTTAATAACTTATTGGACGAAAACAACTATAAAAGCGAAAGAGAGGGCAAATAGAGTGCTTAAAAACGATTTTGAACAGGCGCAGGAGAAAACAGCGTCGATACCATTAGACAATCTATGTCGATTTATAGAAAATGCACCAAACTGTGCATCAGCAATACTCAGTCAATGTGACAATCTCATAATCACAAATAACTATGGCATCAAAAATGTTAAAGATTTATCCAAATGGATAAACCCTAAAACACAGGTTTATATGCCAGACAAAAAGGCGCCGCCTAAGTATGTAACAAAATCTGGTAGACCTATTTACAGCAAAAAGCGGAAATACCCTGATGCAATCAACGGAAAAGAAATTGTAGTTTTTCTAAAAGAGAATGATTTGAAATTTGAGATTGTAGACATAAAAAAGGAAATGGGTTGAAAAAATGTGTGTATGAGGAAGATTATCTTGCGGTAACAACAAACAGATGTATCGCAGTTAGAGGAGATGAAAATGGGAATTAGAGAAAGGGAATTTTGCGCGGTAAAACGCACAATTAAACATTTTTATAATAGCGCGAAATATGGCATTTTTAACAGATTGAATGTCACAGGAGATGATTTAAGACTAATTTACCATGGCACATATTTTAATTTACTTATCTGTGACTATTATGAGTATTTTGAAATATTTGGCACAACAAGCGAAGAATTTGACGAGTTATATGAGTTTTATATAAATCTGGGAAAGGAAGGTACTTAAAAATGGCAACAAGTAGAAAAGTATCAATGCTATTTTGGGCAGATACAAAGGTAGTGGATGATTTCACACCAGAGGACAAGTATTTTTATTTATACTTGTTTACAAATCCTCATACAAACTCGACAGGATGTTACGAGCTGAGTATGCGACAGATGGTTGCAGAATTAGGTTACAGCCAAGACAGCATCGAGAAATTAATTGAACGATTTAAAACAATGCATAAAGTGATTGATTATTGCAAGGAAACTAAAGAGATACTCGTTATAAATTGGCATAAGTATAACTGGAGCAAATCTCCGAAATTTACTAAAGGACTAGAAAAAGAAGTTGAAGATATTAAATGCGAACACTTCAAAAAGTATATTTTAGCTACTTTTGACGCTTTTTTGAACGATACACTATGTATACCCTATGTATACTGTATGGATACTGTATCTATACAGTATGGATACAGTATGGATACTGTATCAGACAAAGAAAAAGAAAAAGAAAAGAACCAAAAGAAAAAGAATAAAGAAAATACACCTATATTAAACAGTAATATTAATAATATATATATTAATAATACAGTTAAGAATAAAGATTATATATATAAACAGAAAGTTATAGATAATATAAATAAATATAATATATCAGATTATCTAAAAGAATATATATATAACTGGATAAATTACAAGATTGAACGGAATAACTTTAGATATAAAGACATTGGACTTAATACACTTATAAAGACTATAAGCGAAAATGCCGAAAAACATGGAGATGATGCTGTAGCTAAAGTTATACAGGAAAGTATATCTAGCGGATATCAAGGCATTATTTTCGACAAAATTAAGAGCAAAACGGCAAGGGCACGAGATGGAGATAAAGATATTTTACAAGAGTGGAGAGATGCGTGATGGAAATAAAAGAAGCAATAAGAGAATTAGAAAAAGCACTTGACTTACCTTTTGAGTCAGATATATCTGACGAGGTAATTGAGATAGCTATAAGGGCACTAGAAATGTTGCATATGTGTGAAAAAGGATATTTAGACGAAGCTGAAAATCCACTGGAGCCGTTAAAGATTATCAATGCATTAAAGGCTGAGGTGGTATCGCTAAACCATCGTAAAGAGAGTAAACCTCAAACAGTATCTATTCTTGATTATACAATCATAGAAGCATTAAAAGAGTGTTTTAGAAGTCGTATGCGTGATGATTACGTAGCTATGGAGATAATCATGGACACTATTAAGAGCAACTAGTGAGGTGGTGGTATGACAAGACAGGAAGTACAAGATTTGCTAGCTATGGTACAAGCGGCATATCCTAACTACAATCCACCGAGTAAAACAGCTGCGGTCAATGTTTGGGCAATGGCACTAGCCGACTATGACAAAAATCAGGTCGCTATGGCATTTAAGGTGTACTTAACCACAAATACAAGCGGTTTTGCACCATCAATAGGGCAGCTAATTGACCAGATACATCTTGTGTCAACACCACAAGAGTTAAACGAGCAAGAAGCGTGGGCACTTGTGCGAAAAGCAATCAGCAATAGTGGGTATAACTCAAATGAGCGATTTAAAGAATTGCCAATAGCTGCACAAAGGGCAGTCGGAACACCTAGTCAACTAAAAATGTGGGCAATGGACGAACAGTTTAACGAAAATGTGGTATCGTCAAACTTTATGCGAGTGTATCGACAAGAATTGCAAAAGGCAGAAGCACTATCTAAAATGCCGCCTGAGATAAAAAAGCTTGTGGAAAAGGCAAATGTGGGGAGTGATAGAGAAAAAATAGAACTTGATAATGCCCAGGCGATATCAGCCGCTAGTGGCAAAGAAAAGTTGATAGAGATAAACAGAACGGAAGAACAGACAGATATAAGTGAAAAAATAAACAATCTTAGACGTAAGATTAATAAGCAATAAAGGAGATAGAGTTGTCGCGACATAAAAGATATCTCTCTCCGAAGAAAAAATGACTTATGAAGAAGCAAAGAGAAATGGGATATGTGCGAAATGTTTTAAAAAACCGGCACTAAAAGACAGGGCATTATGCGAAACTTGTCTTGAAAAGGCAAGAGTAGATTCACGTATAACACGCAAAAATTTAATAGAGTTGGGCATTTGCCCTTTATGTAAAAAAGAACTAATTATGGGGAGCGAAAGAACTTGCCCAGAATGTAGGGCAAAAATGGCAGAGAGACAGTCAAAAAAACGTAAAGAGCATCCTGATATTGTCAGGGAGCAACGCAGAAGGTCGGAGAGTGCGACATATACGCGCAGAAAAGAACAGGGACTATGCACAAGATGCGGAAAGGAGTTGACTGATAAAAGATTTTTTACTTGTGATAAATGTAGGGCATATCTGCGTGAGAAAGATAGAGCACCTATAGAGAAAAGAGAACGATATAAGTATAATCTTTGTTTGTTTTGCGATAATGAGTTAGTAGAAGGGCACAAGGTGTGTCAAAAGCACTTAGATGTGATGCAAACTAACGTGAGCAAAGCGAGAGCATGTAAAATTAGTGCCAAAAGTGAGGAGTATGTGATGAAATTATCAAAATATCCAACTTCTACACTAGATAAATGGCGAGAGTCGCTAAACCTAACCGAAGATGAAAGCGAGATATATGATTTACTAAGCAAGGGAAAGACGATAAAGGAAATTGCTATGCAAGTTGGGATGTCAACACGGACAGTAGATAACAGGATAGCAAGTATACGGAGCAAATTAAATCAGATAGGAGTTACCAGAGTATAAGAGGATTAAAATAGCGTTCAGAACTCGAAAAACGTACCAAATTTTAACTTTTATAACTTTTGTGGTAAATTCCTCATTAAAAAACAAAAATGCATTAAATGGCGAAATAAAGACATTTAAACAAGTTTAAAAGATAGGAGTGATGGAATGAAGTTTGTAAAATACGACGATGTTAAACACATGGTTGAAAGTGCTAACGACTTAGCAGACCTTATAGAGAAATTTGAAAAGTTGCAAGTTGTAGATGCAGAACGCAGACCATATGTGCCACTAAAAATCCGTAATTATGGGTTTAAAAAACCGACAGAGCGATATGTCGGCGAAGATTTTAACCATGATTGGCTAGAAATTACAAATGACGGGAGCCTGCGTTATGTAAATATGCAAAATGGCGGTATGGGTTGCAATGAAGCAGATGCAAAAGAAGCTGGAGAATACTGTTTTATACCAACTTATGTTTCAAACATTGACGATGAAAAGTATATCACAGCAGAAAGTATGTGTTACATGATTGATGAAGATGATATAAGGGCAGGCGATAACGATGAATAAAGCAGATGTGCCGATATGGGAAAAAGCTTGTTTGACGATTGAAGAAGCAGCAGCATATAGTAATATTGGAATACATAAGTTGCGAGAACTGATAAGTGAGCCAACGTGCCCGTTTGTGTTATATGTCGGTCAGACTAAAAAAGTTATCAAGCGAAAAGAGTTTGAAAAGTTTATATCTAGTAACATAGAAATATAGCATTTTGACAGGATTTGATAATTTTTGTGGAATTTTGAGTCTTGGTGTAGTAAAATTTGAAATTGCTATATCAAGACTCTTTTTTTGTCAAAAAGGAGTTGAAAATAATGGGCAAAAACCTAAAAGGGAAGGAATTAGGAATAGGAATTAGCCAAAGGAGTGATGAATTATACATTGGGCGATATACAGACCAGTACGGAAAACGGCAGACAAAGGTGTTTAGAAAACTTGCGGAATGTCGAAAATGGCTTGCAGATGCTAAATATCAAGATGAGCATACGAACATTAACAAGTCACTAGATGCCACACTTGATACATGGTTTGCCTACTGGATAAACATTAAGGGAAAAGAGTTAAAACCTAGCACAATAGAAACATACAAAAGTCAATATTTAGCGAAGGTCAGCCCGATTATAGGCAATATGCTAGTGTCGGAAATTAGACCGATACATTGCCAAAATGTATTAAATGAATATAGCGACAAAAAAACGAAATATTTACGAAAAATCAAAACAATCATGTATCAAGTATTAGAATATGCAGTACAGAATGATGCAATAGAGAAAAATCCGTGCAATATGTCGGTTAATGCAAATATTGGCGAAAAATCAAAACAACGTGAAGCGCTAACGATTGAACAGCAAAGAGCTTTTCTTGATGCAATCAAAGACAGTAACTATAATTTACAATTTAGATTTGTATTGCAAACAGGGCTGAGAGTTGGAGAAATGAGCGCTTTAAAATGGCAAGATATTAACCTTAAAGACAAGACATTGACAGTAAAACATAGTATGTCGAGATTAAAAGGTCAATGGGTTCTGACTGAGCCAAAAACAAATGCAGGTATAAGAACAATACCATTAACCGAAGAAGCGTTATTGATTTTAAGAGAGCAAAAAGAGAAAAATAAAAATATGAAAGTTATTAACATTGAAAACAAGGACTATATTTTTTTGTCGCGAAATGGAATGATAATTCATACACCTACATACGATATTTCACTAAAAAAGATTTGTGAACGCAACAATCTACCTCAAATCTCAATACATATTTTGCGGCATACTTTTGCAACGCGGTGCATTGAAGCTGGTATGAAGCCTAAAACTTTACAAAAAATTTTAGGACATACAACCATCCAAATGACAATGGATTTATATGTTCATGTGACAGATGATGAAAAAATCAAAGAGATGGGAAAAGTTGCAAAAGCGCTCAACTTAAAAAATGCCTAATTTGGTAACATATTGGTAACGTAGACTTCAGAAAAATTAGCAAATAAGCCATTTTTGACGATTGTTAAAAGATTTTTTGTTCTTTAATAGCGGATTTTACAAAATTTGTCAAAACCTCTCAAACCG
>X287_Common_Brushtail__coassemble_7_pt1 | contig 52849 bp, 34 predicted proteins | sample X287_Common_Brushtail__metabat2_low_PE_009 | metagenome-assembled genome bin X287_Common_Brushtail
CTGATGCGCATTACACGCCTTATCTCCTTAGGAACTACTACGCGTCCCAAATCATCTATTCTACGCACTATACCTGTCGCCTTCATTATAATTTCTACCTCCGCTTAAACATAATCCAGTGTAACTACATGAGGAGGGGTTTATTCTCTTATATGTCTGTTTATACGTTCAAACGGTCAACGCTCTCGCTCTGCAGCTCATGTAGCGGTACTAAGGTTTTTAGTATAGTTAATCTTCCATAAAATGGAGATTAACTTTACTAAAAACCTAAGGACCGACATTCGCTGATGTGACCTTATTGAACATATAAACAGACATATAATTTACTCCTCACTAAATTTATGTGATGCTATTATTTGTAAGTATTGGCTAAAATATGCATCCCCCATTTGATTCTGACGCGGTCGATTTTTTCCAGCATCGGTTTAGATGCAATCCATAGAAATATAAAGGTTGCAGTGGCCTGTACCACATCAAACGGGAAGCCTGTGACATTTGCCGCTATGATCATGGAAGAATTTACCTGAGGCTGCCACATGATTACGGATGCAGGATTCATGATGCCGCCGTAGATAACTATGGCGCTGATGCAGCCATAAAGCGAGATACCGAGCCTTCCTATGCCCTGTCTGCTTCTGCGTCCAAATATGATACCCGAAAATAATCCCAGCAGTCCCATCGCAAACATCTGCCATGGCGTCCATGGTCCCTGTCCGAACATCATATTTGACACCAGCATGCTGACGGCGCCTACCATAAATCCGGCTTCGCCTCCCAGTGCCACGCCGCTTATTATGACCAGCGCCATGACCGGATTAAAGTTTGGCAGCATAAAAAATGCTGCCCTTCCCGCTACCGCTAGCGCACAAAATACCGACAGTGTCACCAACTCTCTGGTACGTATCTTCTTTCTTTCAAATGACATAAAAAAGGGTGCCATGGCAAGGATAAGGACCACCAGCGATATAAAATAATATTTTCTGTCATTTAGCTTTTCATATCCGAACCATATAACAAACGGCATCATGATAAAAATTACGATAAGAGTGCACGTCTCTCTGATACCCCACCTCTGTTTATCTTTATCCTGAGAGCCGCTCTGTGATATATATATCCTGTCATCAAGCCTTACCAGCAGTCTGTACAGGATGATGCCTAGGGAAACAGCCGCCACGATAAAAAGCACATATACGGCTATATATCGTATTCCCATTCCCGTTACTGCAAAATCAGCTATCAGTTCATTCAGGTTGTCCTGGGTTACCGTTATATAAAAGCAGACAGCCAGGATAGCAGTAAGTACTGCGATAATCCCCCGTAATAATGGCGATATATGAAGCTTTTCCCTCTGACCCCTTTTTAGTATGTCCCGTATGAGCTCATCTGATGTATCATCTGCCTGGTCGTCTGCCGCATCAGAGGACGACATTTTATCATTTTTATCATGCCTGTCGCCATCATCCGCCCTGTTTCCTATTCCTTTAAACGCATATATAATGTCACTCTCTCTGACCGCTCCATCCACGATATCTCTGCCTATCCTCGCTGTCCTTGTGGTATAGTAGCTGTTTCCGCTGTAAAATTTTCTGACAGGAAGTTTTGACACGACCTCGCCGTCAAACATCATACCACAGCTGCCTGCTACCTCGCTGCAAAATTCTATATCATGGCTTACAAGCATTATCGTGGTTCCATTTGCAGCCAGATCCCGTAAAGCCACCGCCAGATAACTCCTGTAATCGGCATCCATACCCTTTGTAGGCTCATCAAGCAACAGTATGTCCGGCTGGTTCAGGAGCACGAGTGCCAGGGCAAGCCTCTGCTGCTCTCCTCCTGACAGGTCATACGGATGTCTCTCAAGCAGCGGCTTTATCTGAGTCAAAGCTATAATCTCAGTAAAGGTACTCATCTCTACCCTCGATTTGTATTTTCTCATAACTGCCGCTATCTCATCTCTCACATTCTTGCCTGTAAATAAATCCTTAGGATTTTGCGGAAGCATGGATATCTTCAGGTCGGGCTTTACATATCTTTTTCCTCTATACGGCCTGTTCATACCGGCAACCACCGACAGCAGAGTCGATTTGCCGCTTCCGTTTCCTCCGTTTATCGCACAGATTTCCCCCTGTCGTACCTTCACGCTGCAATTTTTTAGTATATCGCGCCCGTCCCTGTCATAGCGAAACCATATCTCATCCAGACTGAATGCGATATCTGCATCTGCGCAGATATCATCGTCCTCCTCAGGCAGCTCATTTCTCTCTGTGTGTCCCTTTGCATACTCAAGGAGCCATTTCCTGCCCTGATTTACCGTATATGGCATATGGGAAGGCTCTGCATCAGCTTCATTCAAATCCATATATATCCTGGCTGCAGTCGGAAGATAACTTTTCATTTCCTTTGCGTGCTCCCGTCCGAGCTTTTTCGGTTCATCACAAAATACTATCCTCCCGGCGTTCATTACAGCCATCCTGTTGCAATACGGCAGCACCTCTTCGAGCCTGTGCTCCGTGATGATAACCGTCGTTCCAAGCTCCTGATTGATCCTGTATAGCTGGTTTATAAACTCCCCTGCCGCTATCGGGTCGAGCTGACTGGTCGGCTCATCCAGTATAAGCACCTCCGGCTTCATGGCCATGACCGACGCCAGATTGACGAGCTGCTTCTGTCCTCCCGAAAGGCATGCTGTACTGCTGTGCAGGATTTCCTCCAGTCCGAAATAGGAGCACATTTCCGCCACCCTTCTCCTGATATAAGCATTATCACAGCTCATACCCTCCAGGCCAAATGCCAGCTCATGCCAGACCTTATCCGTTACCAGCTGTGCATCTATATCCTGCATCACAAATCCTATCTGTGCGTGGCAGCCATCTTCCTTTTCTTTGAGCAGGCTTTTTCCATGAAATAATATATCTCCTTCAATCCTGCCATATGGCGTAAGCTCCGGCTTCAGCAGTGACAGCAGTGTGGATTTGCCACAGCCAGAAGGACCAGCCAGAAGCAGAAAATCACCCTCGCAGATGGTTACATTTACATCATGAAGTGCCGGAATGAACGGCTTCCTTCCCGTAGCGTCGGAATTGTCCGGATATGAAAATTTCAGATTTTTGATTGAATATACTTCCACTTCATTTCCTCCATACCATGCAAAATTACCGGTCCAAATACCAAAAGCACATAGACGAAAACTACACCATACTCATATAATCCCCATTTCACACCCTGCAGAAAAGGGTAATATTGGAAATAAAATATATGCCTGATGCCTCCTGCAAGCACATAAGCTCCTGCTGCCGAAAGAAGTATCAGGCATCTGATGTCACGTTTTTTTATCTCATAAATCGCATATGCTTTCCTGCCCTTTCCTCCATAGCATCTCGCCCGCATACTGTCTGAGGTCGTAACTGCTCTTTCAAGCGCCCATGTAACCACAGCACTCATGATATGTATACCGTTCATCATCCGCGAGATAATTCCCGGGCTTTCATCTCCGCCAAGGCGCGCACCCTTTCTGGCTTTATATACCGCCTGATACTGCGCTCTGCAATCCGGTATGAATTTCAATGTCATGGAAAGCATCAGCGACAGCGTCGGGGCAAATCTTCCCAGGATATATATCAGCTTATCCGAGGTAAATATCTGATTAAAACACGAAAACCATGTAATAACCGTCGCGAGCAAAAACGCCGCCGAAATCCCATAATATATGGACTCCAGCGTAAGCGGATTTCCTGTTGGCAGATAGGTCAGTATCGTAATCCCCTGATGACTGAACGCAGGATTGATAACTGCCGTCAATATAATGAGCGGCAGCATATATTTCATATTCTGTTTTATCGATTCTACTCCCTTCAGGCACAGCAAATAGCTATATGCTCCTATAAAGGATATTCCCAGACAGATGGGATGGTCAAATGCGAGGGCAAAGCCTATCACGCATATAAAATAAAGCATATTTACTATCGGGTGCAGGGAGGAAAAATAATCTCTGTTCATGACAGGTCTTCCTCTCATCAGTAAGGATTTCCGACATCGGCTCCCAGGTCGCAGGTATATACCCATTTTATCGTATCGCCGTCAGATACGGCATATTTCGAGCAGCCATAGCTCGGAAATGAACCATTGACCGAATACATCCAGCCTGACAGCTCCCCACAGTCAAATTCATATATATTTGCAATTCCCTCTATATAATAGCTGCCATATATGGCGGTATATGAATATTCCAGGGATATGCCATATTTTCTGGTAGCCTTAGACAGGATATCAAATACGGTATCTCCATCTTCGATATCTATCGTTGCAGTCTGCAATATACATCCGTCTGAAGGTATGATAGATGTCTTTGCGCTATCCAGCAGGGACATATTATTCAGTATCGTGGCGCAGCTTATCGAAATCGTGCACTGACCCGCGCTGTCTGTCGCAGCCTCGCTGTCATTACTTCCGCTGCTGCCTGAATTGCTGTCATTTGAGCTTCCGCTGCTGCCGGAGCTGCCACCGCTGCCGGAGCTGCCACTGCTGCCTGAACTGCTGCCATTTGAGCTGCCACTGCTGCCGGAACTGCTGCCAGAGCTACTGCCATTGCCGCCTGAGCTGCTGCCCGTGGATGAAATTTCCGCATCAGCCGACCCCTTTGACGTCTGCGTATCCTCATCAGACTGAGTCGTCTGACCGGTCGCTTCTTCTGTTACCTCTGCAGTCTTTTCAGACGAAGCTTCTGCATCGGTCGTCTCCTCCGATACATCCGTATCGTCTTCAGATGAGGTCTCCGTATCAGCCTGATCCTCTGTTACCTCCGCATCCTCCGAAGAATATGTCTCCGATCCTGCCGGTTCTTCCGACACCTGCGCATCCACCACAGATGATATCTCCTCTGATACCTGCTCCTCAGATGCCTCTTCAGTCTGCTCTGTTGTTACAAAACCTCTGGAGCCCGGCGCGGAGCCGCCGTACCAGTATGCAAATACCAGTACGGCTATAACCGCTATTACGCCTATTAACTTTTTCCAATGTGTTTTAATAAGCTTCATATTACTTTGTTACCTTAATTGATTTGATTGCACTCCATGCTCCTGCGCTCGTTACTCCGCTGCCAGTTCTGACACATCTGACCCTCACGTAGTAGGTCTTATTCTTTGTAAGTCCCGATATCGTCTTCTTTAGTGTAGCATTTGAAGTAACATTTATCGTCTTTGCACCGCTCATGTTTTTATTTGTCGCATACTGTATCTGATAATAAGATGCAGACAGATATTTCGACCATGTGAGCGTTATCTTCTTTGAAGAAGAGTTTGATATGGATTTGATGGTTTGCTTTGCGAGCCTGTATATACACCTTCCGGAGTAATAGCTGCTCAGGTAGCTGCCCGAGTTCGAATACGCTCTTACAGTATACACATACAGCACTCCATTTGAAACCTTTGTATCGGAATAGGATACCTTACTGTTGCCTGACAGTGTCGCTATCCTCGTCCATGTATTTGAGCCCGCTATCTTTCTATAGAGGCGGTATCCAGTCGCACCCGTTACCTTGTTCCAGCTTACTGTGATACTGCTTGCTGTATTTGCAATGGTAATCACAGGCTGCGTCAGTCTCATCGTCGTCTTTCCAGCGCTTTCATATCCGCTCAAAACGCTTCCCTTATACGCTCTTACAGTGTAGGTATATACCACACCAGCCTTTGCCGTCGTATCCACATAGTACCAGCTTGACGCACCCGTTACCTTTGCCAGATAATGATATGAGCCGCCTGAGGTCTTACGGTAGATATAATAACCTTCAGCTCCCGATACGGTATACCATGATATCTTCGAGCCTTTTTCCAGATTTGATGCGTGTCCCAGCACAGGAGCCTTCAGCTTTATGCTAAATGTCTTGGTTACCATGCCGGAATGCGCGCCCATACCGGTGACCTTTACAGTCGCCGTACCTGCATTTACATTATTTGAATAAGTAACCTTATAATCTACGCCATTTGTAAGCGTCCTACCGTTACATGTCACGGTCACACCCGGCTTTAGGGCTGAGCCCGTGCAGTAGGCGGAGGTATATGAGAGCTTTACATTTGCAGATTTGATGCTTATTGTATACAAATCAGTCGCATCTGACATATCATATAGGGTGTTGCTTCCATTTACAAATCTGTCATATGCTACAAGCGCATAAAGTGCCTGCTCTGTAGCCATGCCATCAGGCTCGCTTATATGGCAGAAGGAAGAGCTGTCCTCATCATAAAATGCCAGCAGCGCATCAAGGACAGATGAACCCCTCTTTATAAATCTGCTGTCACTTTCAGGGTCTATGCCGATAGAGCAGAGCGCAAGTACCACCTGTGCCGTACTTTCGGCATTACCTTCTCCCTCTGTATATGCAAAGCTGCCATCCGATGCCTGCATGCCTGACAGCACCTCTACAGCCAGATCCACCTGTGTCTTTACATCTTCATCTGTTTCATAATACGGCGCAAGCGCGTAGATAGCCATCGCCGTGATATCCGTATCAGCCGTGCTGCCCGTAAGTGCCCAGCCACCGCCATCTAAAGCCTTTGCCAGGATATATTCTACCAGCGTATCCCTAGTAGTAAGAGTATCGCCTGACGCTACTGTAGCAGTAGGCAGTGTATAGTCGCCTGTATCCAGGGCAATCAATGTAAATATCGCACCATTTATGCCCTGCTTTGTCACATAGTTCATGCTTGTAAGCGGTTCGAACAGGTTATATCCTGCTATATCCGTCGGATCAGCTCCGATTGCGGTAAGTCCTATGATTACTCTCGCATTTTCCGTGCTCTTTGTACTGCTAAGCTTTGCGCTGCCGTTTGTCTTCAGCAGGGTTACAATATTTTCATAATAGGTATGATACCAGTCTGCATCGGTCAGTCCGTATCTGGCAAATGAAAGCAGCGCCCACTCTCCTCCTACAGATGCTGATACAGGCTCCGTGACCGTGCTCTTCAGCTCTGTGAGGGATTCTTCCAGTATATCCGCATAATCCTCATTTGCATCATTACCGCCATATAATGAGATAGAGATATCCGGAAGGCTTCCCAGATATGCAGTAACTGAAACTGCCGTAAAATCTGCCGGTTTTCCGCTTTCATAGGTTACGGAGCGGTGTGCTCCTACCTGTGAGCCGTATCCAGACGCGATAAGCACGCCGCCCGTCAGGTCATAGGTACTGCCCGTATAATCCTCAGGTATCGTAAATGAAATAGTCTGACATCCCTCGGTATATGCAAATGCATACTGGTTACTCGTGCCATTTACTGTCGTCTCATCAGGCAGGCTGTATTGCAGCTTTGCCGTAAAGTTATAATATCCCGACAGCTTGTTCGCCGGATGATATAAGGTATCAAATACTATGGTTACCGTATCTCCGGCCATTATTTTATCTGCATCCACAGTATTTCCATCTGCATCAGTAGCAGAAATCTCATAATCGAGCTTCTTCGTCCTGATTACCTGATACTGTGTCTCGTCTCCAAGTGTCAGCTTTACGATATTTGATCCCTCAGTCATGCCGCTGAGTGTTATGCTTCCATCCTCATTATAGGCTACACCGTCTGTCGTCCAGCCGTTATAGGTTATTGTATTTTCCAGTATCTCAGGAACCAGCAGCTCCGCCTCAACACCTGATGCCGGTGTGAAGGTATATTCCGCGCCCTCATCTCCGAGATAGTAGATGACATCCCCCTCTGCGTCAAGCGCATCCACTGCCATCTTTGAAGAGGAGGTATTCATTCCCTCATTTATCGTCATACCAGTATCAAAGCCGTCCCCATCGCCGCCTACGGTAACTACTATAACGCCTGTATTTTCAGGCCATATGGCAGAAAAGAATGTCTTATCGGCACTGGCCGTATTTTGATATCCTACTGCATTTGTCATCGCATCATAGGTTACCAGAATAATTGCCGTACCGCTTCCTATAGCCGTTATCTCAGCTCTGTGCTTTGAGGTAGAGCTTGTCATATTTTCCTCTACTGTTATTACATCATTGCTGATATTTCCATTTTCATCTATGACCGTATAATGGAAATCCGGCTCGATGACCTGCGAATTTGATGTGCCCTCTATCGCCAGCCAGTTACGCAGCGGGTAGAGGTTATAGGTTTCTCCCACATCCAGGCTGATGCTGCCTGTCTCATCGGCATTCAGATAGATATCCGCCACGTCATATACATTTACAGACAGATCGTCTATCACGGTTCCCTTATCATAATCCGTTTCCGTGCCGACATACATATCAGCAGTCGTTACAGTTACGTCCGTAGCCGAAGAAAGCTTTACATATGAGCCATAGGTGACCGCATCATCATTTGACGGATTTGATACCCTATAAAAATATGTAGAGCTCTGAGCCGCCATATAGGAAAATGTTTCGGTCTCTTCATCTGTATCAATCTCGCCATCTGCGACAGGGTCGAGATATTTATATATGAAATACGTACTTAATGTTCCGACCTCGAGTATGTAGTCATTTTCTCCATCGCTATCAGCATCCTCATATGGTATGGTAACATTTAGTGTGCCATATTCCGCAGGAGTAATCGAGGCTGTAACATTATAGGTTATCGTGCCTGCTTTTTCTATAGGCGCATAAACGCCTTCCTTATCTCCTATCGGATTGAAGGTCACGCTGTATGAATCACCGCTCAGCGCCAAAAATGTCGTCCTTGTAGGATAGGAACCCCTCGTGCCAAATGTTACCTCTCTCTCCTCGCCGTCCTTGGACTGCAGGAGAAAATCTATGAATTCATAGTCTGTACCCTTTACCCATGCAGATTTGCTGCAATACATACTGCATGTATATATATTAAAGCTCTGCGACTCATCCTCGGTAACGGTTATCTTTATAGTACCATTTGACGTGCTGCCGTCAGTATCGATACCGGTTACCGTATATACGCCCGGAGTGAGGGACAGAGTGTACTTCTTTGACGAAGGCTCTGAAAGCTCGACATCATTTCCATCCTCGTCAGTCAGAGTCATGGTCGTAGAAATAGCATTCATCGTGATGGTTACGTCCACCGGGTCTGCCTCGGGCTCATCCGGCTCCTCATCCGCGTCACCTGACGTGGCCGTCTCGGAGGTCAGATCCTCATACGCGTCAGCTATCTCCGAAGCTGTAGCGTCCCAGTCCTCCAGTACCTCTATGGCTGCATCATATGCCTCCGTGTCCGTGCCCGTATAATCGGCAGCCGCCTTTATCAGAGCGTCCTTATCAGCAAAATCTATGAGCGGGTCCGTGCCCCAGCTCGGATCGCATATATTCAGATCTGCGCCATATCCGTACACGGTGTACTGGAGTCTGACAACATCTCCATCCTCAAAGGTATAAGATCCGGCGTCGGCAGAATCAGCCGGGACATAGCTTCCTGCGCCTGCGCTGATGCCGGTGTTATCGAGGCCAAACATCCAGCCTGACATAGAATAATAATCAAATGCTGCCAGGCGGTCTGATGCATCTCTTGCTGAGATTGTACCTCCGGCCGCAGTTACGGCATCCACTATCTCCTGTGGTATGTCGTCCGTAGTCCAGCCATCCGGCTCTCCGCCATCGATGACTGCTTCCAGATAATATGAGGATATATCGCCGTCATACGTGCTCATATCTCCGAGCACTCTCTCGGTTATGTCAGCGAGCGTATCCGTGTCATAATATCCCACCTTGACAGGCTCTACGATAAATCCCTGTCCCAGGGTAGTACGCTCGACGGTAAAGTACACATATCCTGCATACTCGTCAGAAGCGGCATAAGCTGCGCTTCCTACTGAAGGAAAAATAGTTGTAATGACCATGCACATCGCCATACACAGTGCCAATAATTTTCTCTTCATTGCTTCTCCTTTCTTTGCATCCATGCAAATAAAAAATATATTTCACTCATACAGGGGAAATTAAGGAAAGCATCCCAAAAGAAGCCACGATAAACATGACCTGAAAATAAAAGATTGCCGCACCTTTCATCTGCCCAAAAGTGAAGACAACTATGATTCCCATGGCAAGCGATCCGGCTTAGTGGCTTATCATCCAAATACGGTAATGGCTGTTGTGGCGGATTCTCACCGCACTTCTCTTTTTCTGGTGTCCCAGGACCATAGGATTATAATTATCAATCGTATGATAACTTGTTTACAAAGCCGTGTCAAGAAAAGAACTGTGCCCTGACGCATCCTAAAGCGTCAGAGCACAGTAGCTCATGATTATTTCTGTGACATTGCTGCCATCTCTTTTAACAGCTTATCCTTTTCCGGATAAACCTTTTTGATGAAGATGATATGTCCATCCTTATCCAGCAGACAGTGGCTGGAGCTTCCGAGACATCTAAGCTCGCCTGTATTTTTATCACATATCTCATACGAGAGCTCAAGTCTCACTCCCGTATACTTGGAAACCTTTACAGTAATCTCAAATGTATCTCCATAGTGGCTCATGGTCTTGTACTCAGCACCGACTGACACCACCGGGATGATGATTCCGTCATCCTCAATCTTCTTATAATCCCAGTCGATCTGCTTCATCCAGTCCATGCGCGCCTCCTCCATCCATCTGATATAGTTGGAGTGATGCACGATCTGCATATTATCTGTCTCATAATAAAAGACATCTCTACAGTACGGTTTTATATTTGCTATATCAATATCCAAAATTATGCCTTCCTTCTTAGTTGTTTTTCCAGTCGTTTTCGCGAATCTCAACCCTGCGGATCTTTGAGCTGGTGGTCTTTGGCATTTCCTTTACGAACTCTATCACCCTAGGGCGCTTATAGCTGGCGATATGCTCTCTGAAATATTTCTTGAGCTCTCTCTTCAGCTTTTCGTCTCCTACGGTACCCTCTGTCAGCACTATAGTCGCCTTTATAGCCATACCTCTCGTGCTGTCCGGCACTGCCGTAACGGCGCACTCTAACACATATGGAATACGCATAATTTCATTTTCGATTTCAAAAGGTCCTACTCTGTAGCCCGCTACCTTTATGATATCGTCTACTCGGCCTACGAACCAGAAGTATCCGTCCTCATCCATATAAGCGGTGTCGCCTGTGTGATAATAACCGTCCTTCTTTACCTCTGCGGTTCTGTCAGGATCCTTATAATACTCGATAAAGAGTCCCTCAGGCTCGCCCTGTGATATGTCAAATACTATCTCGCCTGTCTCATTTGGTCCGGCTATCGTTCCGTCCGGCTTCATAATCATAACCTTATATAACGGACTTGCCTTGCCCATGGAGCCCGGTCTCGGCGTTGTATGCTGCAGGTTACCTATACTCAGGGTCGTCTCAGTCTGTCCAAAGCCTTCATATATGGTAAATCCCGTCTGCTCCTTGAACTTGTAAAATACCTCTGGATTTAACGCTTCGCCTGCTGTTGTAAAATATTTGCAGGATGACAAATCGTATTTGCTCAGATCCATCCTGATCAAAATCCTGTACATGGTAGGCGGCGCGCAGAATGTTGTCACCTTATATTTTTCTATAAGCTTGAATATGCTGTCAGCATCAAATGCATCAAAATCATATACAAAAATAGTTGTTTCACAAAGCCACTGTCCATAGATCTTACCCCAGAACGCCTTGCCCCAGCCTGTATCTGATATGGTCAGATGTATGCCGTCAGGTGTATTGCAATGCCAGTACTTTGCGGTAATATAATGTCCCAGCGCGTACAGATGATTATGAGCTACCATCTTTGGATGCTCTGTAGTGCCTGAGGTAAACATCATAAGTGCAGGCTCGTGCGCTTTAAGTGCGCCCTCGCCCTCTGGTCTCTTATGCTCCTTAGAGCACTGCATCATGCCGGCATCAAATGAGAGCCATCCCTCACGTTCCTTATTTACTATAATCTTCATGACCTTGTTGTCTGGGTCAGCCTTTTCTATAGCCTCTGGTATCTTGTCGTCCGGTGTACATATAACGGCCTTTACTCCGGCAGCCTCGATACGATATTGATAATCAGTAGACTTCAGTACGTTGCTGGCAGGTATCGCAATAGCTCCAATCTTATGAAGTGCGAGCACGGAAATCCAGAACTGATAATGTCTCTTGAGCACGAACATTACGATATCGCCCTTCTTGATTCCGAGGCTCTCAAAATAATTTGCAGCCATGTTCGAATATTCCATCATTTCCTTAAAGGTAAAGGTTTTTTCCTCCTTTTCCCTTGATATATGGATTAACGCTGTCTTATCCGGCGACTTTGCCGCTAATGCATCCACAACGTCATATGCGAAATTAAAATCCTCCTCATTGGTAAACTCAATCTTACTTAATACGCCATTTTCATCAAATGCGGTTCTGACAAATCTGCCTGCAATACCTTCTTCCGGTTTCATCTCAACTGACATGATACTAAAATCCTCCATAGTTTAAAAGTTTTAAAAATTATAAGCGGCGTTTTTTAAAAACGCGCTATGTAGTTTTGAATACCACATCATCTATATTAACATATTGCGTTAGGTTGTCAAGAAAAATATGGAAAGATTTTATAAATATATTCTTAACTTAATCTGTCATTTTTATTTCTGCCGCGTCATGGCTCAGAAGATTGTCCATAATGCTTATGTCCGGTGTCGCAGCCAAAAGCGCAGTCCTGTCCTTGAGTGACACTCTTGCCTCTCTGTGACTGGACGGGCCTCCCACGCAGCCACCCTCGCATGCCATACCCTCTATGAAGCTCTGAGGCAGCTTGCCAAACTTCATTAATGTAAGCGCCTTCTTGCACGCCTCTATGCCATCGCATTTACATACATCTATATCCTCTGTGCACCCGAGCTCCTTCATGGCCTCAAGCACGGCAGCCGTAACTCCTCCAGCCCCTGCAAATTTCTTCCCATATACGGAGCCCATATTTTCCGACTCAGGGACAGCTGTAAGCTTTACCTCCTTAGCTCTCATCATCGCACGGATTTCTCCATATGTCAGCGCATAATCTGCATTTCCCTCCTGACCGAGCTGCGCCTCATATTTCTTTGCTATACACGGGCCTATAAACACGGTAATCGCGCCCGGATGGTTCTTCTTGATCCATCTTGATACAGCGCACATAGGCGATACCGTCTCAGACACTATGCTGCTAAGCTCCGGGAAATGCTGTTTTACATATCTCTTAAATGCTGGGCAGCATGAGGTCGTCTTCTTCTCTCCCTGCTCCAGGGCAAGAAGCCACTCCCTTGCCTCTGACATGGCGGTCATATCCGCGCCCAGTGAGACATCCTCTACCTCGGCAAATCCCAGCTTTGAAAGTGCATCGCGCCAGCTTGCCAGCGTTATGTCTGCGCCAAATTGGCCTATCGTAGCCGGTGCCAGCATGGCTATAACCTCTCTGCCAGCTCTTATGTGATTGATTATATCCACTATAGAAGTTTTTGAACCGATGGCGCCAAAAGGACATTTGTGTATGCATTGTCCGCATCTTATACATTTTTCTTCATCTATCACCGCTATACCTGTGCCGTCATCAGACACACTGATGGCATTCACAGGACAGCTCTTCATACACGGCCGCATCAGATCGGCTATGGCATTATAAGGACATGCCTTGGCACATTGTCCGCATTCCTTACATTTTGACGGGTCTATATATGATTTATCTCTTCCTATACTTATAGCGCCAAATCTGCACGCCTGTTTGCAGGCGCGGCTCAGACACTTCTGACAGTTATCTGTTACGATATATCTGGAAATCGGGCATCCTGCGCAGGCTGAATTTATGACCTGTACCAGATTTCCATCGTCCTCCGGTCCCGGTGCCTTCCCCTCAGCCAGTCTTACCCTCTGTCTTATTATCTCGCGTTCACGATATATACAGCATCTGAAGTTTGGCTGTGGTCCGGGTATCATCTTAAACGGCAGGTCGTCGCGCCCCTCCTCAAGTGTGCCTTCATATGCCATCTTGGCAACCTCATATAGTACGTCATGTTTTATTTTAAGTATATTAGAATCACTTGCCAGCATCTTTTATCTGCTCCTTTATCTGTCATTTATATCCGGTCGTAATCTCCCTCAATCCGTCCGATCCAAAGGCTCCAGGCTTCCGGTCGCCCACGGGCTTCCTACATCACATCTGCCGTGATGGTACTGCTTGGTGGTATTTGTCGTATTCATATCCTCCGACATCTTAAGCCTCATCCTGCCTTCGCCCGACCTTGCAAAATCGTCCAGCAGCTCTACTATATTTCTTACATCTCTTGCATTGACATCATCCATAACAGCCTCTTTGCCTCCTCTTTTAATTATAAATGCTAATCCGTCCGCTAATTATTCTTCAGCTTTTATCTCAGTTACTTTTTCAAGATAGGCCAGGAGTCTCTTATCCCTTTCTTCCTGTTTCTCTTTATGTCTTTCATCGTATGCCTGTGTGGTTACTTCAAATGGTAACCGTCCCTCTCTGACCACCTTCTTTACGAACAGCATATATGCTGCCGACATGGAAAGCCCCATATCATCACATACCTTTTCGTACTCGTTCTTTAGATCCTCGTCTATACGATAATTTACCATTACATTTGCCATTTGATATCGCTCCTTTTTTATATTTGTACATCATGAACCTGCGGTTCATTTCCCAATTCGCCGCTCATTACATCTTAAAAACAAAGATACCATACCACAGGCATTTTATAAAGTAAAAAAAGAGAATGCGCCCGGGCGCATTCTCTTGCTTTCCTATACGATAAAAAAGGCTGTGGGATGAACCACAGCCTAAAATGAGGGGGAAAGGATTCAAATATATGAAAAGCTTTCGAAAATTATCTTACACAATAATAATGAATAAAATGTGAACAAAATGTATACTTTTTGTAAATTCATACTGTTTTTTCATTTCATTTATGACTTTTTGCGATACAGACTCCTCTATTACTGAATTTTATTGAATTTAAGTTTTGACATGGTATAATGAACGATAAGCATGAACGCAACGACGAAGAGCACCCGCAGACTGCTTGCAGTCATAGGAGTGCTCAAGGAGTTATGTGAGTGCAACGAACACCGAAAAATGCAAAGCATTTTGAGGTAAGCGCTCATCTTATAAGCATGAACGCAACGATTGCAAACATCTTAAGAGGTGATAAAAATATGTACAAAATCGATTTTTCAAAACCCATCCATGTTCATTTTATAGGAATTGGCGGTATAAGCATGAGCGGACTTGCCGAGATTCTGATACAGGAGGGATTTTTCATCACAGGCTCTGATGCAAAGGCGTCAGAGATGACGAATCAGCTTTCCGATATGGGCGCTCTCATTTATATTGGTCAGAGAGCAGAAAATATATCAGATAATACCGAACTGGTAGTATATACTGCCGCCATCCATCCTGATAACGAAGAGCTTGCCGCCGCCATATCAAAGGGCATACCTACTCTTACCAGAGCGCAGCTCTTAGGTCAGATAATGGAAAATTACAAATATTCAGTGGCAGTCAGCGGCACTCATGGAAAAACCACCACTACCTCCATGCTGACAAATGTCATGCTGGAGGCCGACCTGGATCCTACCATATCCATCGGAGGCATGCTCGACTCCATAGGCGGCAATATCAGAGTCGGAAGCTCTGACTACTTCGTCACGGAGGCATGCGAATACACGAACAGCTACCACGCCTTCCATCCTTTCATCAGCATTATATTAAATGTAGATGCCGATCATCTGGATTTCTTCAGCGGCATCGATGAAATCGCCGAATCATTTCATATATTTGCCACAAAGATACTTCCGGGCGGATTGCTCATAGTAAATGGCGATATGGAATATTATGACACCGTTGTCAGAGAGCTGGACTGCAGGATTGTAACCTTTGGCAAAAACGCTTCAAATAACTATTCTGCTGCCGACATCCGTTTTGATGATTTCGGACATCCTTCTTACACGCTGCTAAGGGATGGACAGCCTGTTACGGAGATTACATTAAATGTAGCAGGCGAACATAACGTATACAATTCCCTGTCGGTCGTTGCCGCAGCCTGCGAGCTCGGCATATCCACGGACGCAGTAAAGGCTGGTCTGCTGGCCTGCAGGGGCGCTGACAGACGTTTCCAGTACAAAGGAACTATTTTGGATAATGTAAGAGTTCTTGACGACTATGCACATCATCCTACCGAGATATCAGCCACACTTGCTGCCGCCGCAAATACCGACTACCATGAGCTCTGGTGCGTATTCCAGCCTCACACATATACGCGAACTGCCGCATTGCTTGATGATTTTGCAGCCGCACTAAAGGTATGTGACCATGTGATAGTGGCAGATATATATGCCGCGAGGGAAAAAGATACAGGTCTGGTTTCCGCCTCGGATCTGGCTGAAAAAATAGCCGCATACGGGACTGATGCCTTCTACCTTCCATCCTTCATCGACATAGAAAATTATTTATTAAAAAATTGCAAAAAAAATGATTTGTTGATAACTATGGGAGCAGGAAACATCGATTCTATCAGCAATGAATTAACAAAAAAATAATTATCCACATTATCCACAGGGTTGAAAATGAATTTTATCTTTTTCAACCCTGATTTTTTTGTTTACATAACTTTTACACAATCTTTATTTGAAACTGCCGCAAACAGGGCAATTATCAGATGGTTCAAAATAATTGATTTTTATGTCGACAGCCCGTCCACATTTCCCACATTTTCCACAATAATGTCCATTTTTCCAACCGACGATATGTTCTGTTTGCTTTTAAAAAAAAGTGTGTTACAATGCTTTTGCACTTATGGGGAAGCACAAGAATTAAGGAGTACGTCAACTGCGTTGACGCACAAGAATCAAGGAGCACTTGGGTATGAGTTATATTTCAATTAATACAGATAATAAAGAGACATTTTCTTCAGTTTCAAATCATTTTATAGATTATTATATGACTGATGCAAATGGCGATTTTGTAAAGGTTTATCTATATCTGGTAAGACTGCTGTCAGCAAAGGAGCCTATATCCTTCGCAGATATAGCCGATCATTTTAATCTTACGGAAAAGGACATCTGCCGTGCCATAAGGTACTGGATCGGACAGGACGTACTAAAGCTAAATTACAACAGCAGTGGCGAAGTAACGGGCATAACCCTTCTGACCCTCCACGAGAAATCACAAAAGGAAAAGGACAGTATGCTCTCCAGAGACAATCTGGCGCTGTTCAAGCTGGCTGATAAGAAGCCGGATAAGCCTCAGTCTCCAGAGAAGAAGGATCAGTCGGATACCACGCAGACCGTAAAGTCCGCTCCGGTTATACTAAATGGAGATTTCTCCCCTCTCCCAAAGAGGAAATCATTCACACCTGAGATGGCCGAAAAGGCAAAGGCTGATGAACAGTTCGCTGATGTCTTATTTGAAGCAGAGGCATATTTTGGCAAAAAGCTCTCCTCAAATGACATGGAGATACTTATCTATATCCACGATCAGCTGGGTATGTCGGCGGATTTGATGGAATTTCTCATCGAATACTGCGTAAGCCGCGGCAAAAAATCACTGCGGTACGCCGAGCGGGTTGCCATAGACTGGTACAAATCAGATCTGCATACCAGGGAGGAAGTCCAAAAGAGGATAAATGATACTATAAACAATCCATTATACCGGGCAGTATTTAAAGAGATGGGCATCAAGCGTGATGAAGCATCAGGTATAGAAAAGGCTTATATGGATACCTGGCAGAAGGATTTGGGATTCGAAACAAATATCATACTCGAAGCATGCAGGCGCGCGATAATTGCGAAACCAAATTCCGCGAACTTTGCCTATATAAATGGCATCCTCGAAAACTGGTACAAGGATAATGTTTCGTCCCTAGCCGACATAGAACGCCTGGACAGGGAATTTGCAGCAAAGAAAAAATCCGATGGAAAAAATAATTCCGGAAAGTCCACCTCATTTAACAACTATCCTCAGAGAGATGGCGCAGAGTCACTCGATGAGATGGAGGAGCTATTTCTGCTGGAGATAAATAAGGGAGACAAATAAACCCTTCAGTGAGGCAACATATTGCATATGAATAATATAAATTACGAAGATATTCTTTCCTCATATCAGCAAATCAGGATGAGGAATATGAATACCGAATTGGCGCGAAAGCAGGAAATATATGACAGGCTGCCACGCATAAAAGAGATTGACGACCGGATAGCCACTTCCTATCTGGATGTGGCAAAGGACAGGATACGCGGTATACATAGAGATAAGGACGAGCTGCGTCGGCATAAAGCACAGCTCGAGGATGAAAAACGGAGCCTCCTTGTAAGCTCCGGCTATCCTGATGATTACCTGGAGCCGATATACAGCTGCCGCATCTGTATGGATACCGGATATGTGGATGGAAGCATGTGCTCCTGTCTCAAGCAGCAGGTTATCAACGAACTGTATGAGCAGTCAACGATAAAGCATATATTAGAAAAAGAAAATTTCGATACCTTCTCTCTGGATTATTACAGCAGGGATAAGGATGGCAGGCATCCGTTTTCTCCTTATGAGAATGCTTCAAACATACTCACGAGATGTCAGAGATTTGTAGATGAATTTGAACAGAGCAGGCCGGGCATACTCATATATGGCGGCACAGGTCTCGGAAAAACCTTCATATCAAACTGCATCGCAAAGGCGTTGCTTGATAAGGGGCATACCGTGCTCTATCTGTCATCCATAAATCTGTTTGATAACATCCTTGCAGACGTTATCATGAACCATAATCATAGCAGAGAAAAAGAGCTGACCTATAATTACATTTATAACTGTGATCTCCTGATAATTGACGATCTGGGAACGGAAATAACAAACACGTTTGTCCAGTCTCAATTATTTGAAATAATAAATACACGAAGGAACAAATCCCTGTCTACCCTGATATCTACGAACCTGTCAAAGAACCAGCTGCAGGACAGATATTCTGAAAGGACGATGTCAAGGATTGTAGCAGATTTTATCGTATTTAATTTTTACGGAGATGATATAAGATATATAAAGCGTAAGCGTCTTATATCCGGAAAGCTTAACAATTAAACATATTTACGGAGGATTTTTATCATGCCAGACGAAAGCAAATTAGAAACAATACCGGTTGGAAGCCTGGGAATAGTAGCCCACAAAAGCTGTGTTTCACTGGGCGAGAAGGTGGACCATTACCTTGTGAAGTGGAGGAAGGCGAGAGAAAATGAGCACAAATCCAATATCGTATTTCATGGATATGTAAAGGACACCTATCTTATCGACCATGAATGTCCGCGTTTCGGTTCAGGCGAAGCAAAGGGCGTCATCAACGAATCCGTTCGTGGTGATGATATATATATTATGCTGGATGTAGGAAATTACAGCTGTACTTATACTATGGCAGGTACAGAACACAGGATGTCTCCTGATGATATATATGCCGATTTAAAGAGAATCATATGTGCCATGACTGATAAGCCTAGGAAGATAACAGTCATCATGCCATTTCTCTATGAGAGCCGTCAGCACAAGCGTTCTGGCAGAGAATCTCTCGACTGCGCTGTTATGTTGCAGGAGCTGAAGCATTATGGTGTAGATAATGTTGTTACCTTTGACGCGCATGATCCGCGTGTGGTAAATGCCATACCTATGAGTGGTTTCGAAAATGTGAGACCTACTTATCAGTTTATCAAAACCCTGCTCCGCACCACTCCTGACCTGGAGATTGATAACGAGCATATGATGGTTATATCTCCTGATGAGGGTGCTATGCACAGAGCTATCTACTTTGCAAACCTGCTGGGTGTAGACGTCGGTATGTTCTATAAGAGAAGGGATTACTCCCGTGTAGTAGATGGCAGAAATCCTATAGTAGCTCACGAATTCCTCGGTGATTCTGTCGAAGGCAAGGACGTAATCATTATCGATGATATGATAGCGTCAGGCGAAAGTATGATAGATGTTGCAAAACAGCTCAAGGCCCGCAAAGCAAGACGTATATATGCGCTTGCCACCTTTGGACTTTTCACTAAGGGACTTGAGATATTTGACAAATGCCATGAAGAAGGTCTGATAGAAAAGGTCATCACAACAAATCTGACATATCAGATGCCGGGTCTTACCGACAGAGACTGGTATGAGTCAGCTGATATGAGCAAATATATCGCCCTGCTCATAGACCATCTAAATCATGATGCATCCTTGAGCGACCTTCTCGATCCAACCGAGAGGATACATGCCCGCATCAGTGAATATAAGGTAAGGCATACTATCTCTGATAATTATGAATATTAAGCCATATAGGGCTGCCGCTTTAACGAATAAGATTTCGTAAGACGGCAGCCCCATTTTATTATCTTTCTTTATAATTCTACATAGTTATAATCCATATACAGATCATCCAGCATGTCTCCTATTTTTTCATTCGAGGTCAGGATGATGATCTGGTCCGTATCTATCTTGCTCATGCAGGATAATGTATTTTTCAGTCGTTTTGAATCATATGATGTAAAAATATCATCCACGATAACTGGCATCTTATCTCTGCACAAAAGCTCTGCAACGCAGAGTCTCACAGCCAGATACAACTGCTCCATCGTGCCATTGCTTAAGTATTCTACAGGCATGTAGTGATCCTCATCCCACACGGAGATATGGAGCTTTTCATCCAGCTTCACACGGTTGTATTTGCCATCGGTGATTATACTCATCATCTCCGATATGCTGCCATTTAGCCTGCTGCCAAAATCATTATATATATCCGTGGAAATACTGTTTATCGTTTCTATCGCGTGATCAATGGCCTTCTTTTCCATCTCGAGGACGTTATATCTCTCCATCAGCTCGTCATAGCGGCCCTTTAACTCATAGTAGGCATCTCTGTCAGCTATCGCATCATGCTCCTTGAATTTTAACAGCTCAAGCTTTGCATCGTGCGCTTCCTGAAAGTTCTTGTCGATTTCTATCCTTACCGTACGGGATTCTGTCGCCCTGCCAAGCTCATAGACCATCCTGTTATACTCATCCTCATCAGGTGTCGCATCGGGATCAAACACTCCCTTCCTCGACATGTCATCGATTATCGTAATCGCGACAAAAGCTATAGAGCATATCGTAAAGAGCTGTCTGATGGATTCCTGAAAGCCCAGCAGATGTGTCGCAACCATGACGGCAGCTACAACCAGTATACCCATCAACATGACGACGAACCAGTTATCTGTCCACTTCTTCTTCCTCTCCGGCTCGTCCTCCATCAGGACATCGACATCGAGGAATATCCTCTCTCTGGATCTGTCCTCATCCTCATCCGGTATCTCCGCATTTCCTTCATCGATCAGCTGCCGCGCTTCTCTCTTAAGTCTCGCAATCTCCATATTGTACGCATCAAGCTCCTCGCGGCGTTCCTCTCTGATGGCTTCAAGCTGCAGGTCCACATCCGGATATTCCGACATCCGAGATTCCAGCTCATCCATTTCAGATTTCAGCTTTTTATCGTTAAACTGTTTCTTCTGGTCCTTCAAGTATCTGACGGCATTTCCCTTATCTATATCCGCATTTCCCGCAGTAGAGAGGTTTACCACATAATTTGAAAGCTGTGATGCCAGCTCCGCATCAGGCGTTGCACCATTTTCTCCTATGCAAAGCGTATTTATATAGGTGCTCTTATCCACATCAAAAAGTATACCCTTATAGGAGTTAGGATATTTGAGCTGCACCGCCTTTCCCGTCTCCATCTCCGTAAGCTCTGCATTTTTATTTGTACGCAGGAAACTCCTCTCGAGCAAATAGCTGGACTTACCCTCAGTCACATAGGTCTTACCTGAATAACCCGCGCCATTTACAGGCTTTCTCAGCTGGTAGTTATCCATGCGTGCGCCCAGCCCCCTGGACTTATCTATACCATATAGCATACCCACTATAAATTCCTTTACAGTGGTCTTTCCGCTTTCATTTGGTCCGTAAATCAGATTAAGTCCGGGTTTTAAACGTATTTCTTTGTTATTGAATTTTCCAAATTCCTTTAATATCAGTTTGTTGATATACATTATCTTTCTCCGGTAGCCAGTATCGCTTCCACACCATATTTGAGCGCCTTCTGACTGATTTCATCTTCTTTGTCTGCATATGCCTCGATAAATCTTCCGAGCAGATTTGTTTCATTATCCAGATACAGCTTATCAAGGTCGTATTCGTTTAGAGTATTATCGAGTATCTCATATATGTTAAATTCTCTCCTGAGTCTGGCAAATTCCGGCTTAACTCCGGTACCCATGCTGCCGGACAGCATTATCCTGTATATATTATCCCGCCCGAGCTTTTCCATATGTCTCTTCAGGACATCTATAATCTTTGCGCCGCTATAAGCAGGCTGCACCTCAAATCCCACATTGATATAGCTGCGGCAGTTGAGCGGCTCCCATTTGATGCGTGTCTCTCCATTTGCACACTGTCCGTAGATAAAGCCTCTCCTGCCCGTCTCCGTATAATCAAGCGGTTCCAGAGAGCCCGAATATGCCATGTGATTTTTTACTATATGTCTTGGTTTGTGGATGTGTCCCAGCGCACAATAATCAAATCCGGCATCCGCCAGTCTCCTCAAATCCATAGGCATATGCTTCGTGTCGCCTCCGTGAGCGAGCAGTATATTTACGGCTCCATCCACCTGAGGCGTGATATCTGACAATATGTCTTCTTTATACTCTACCCGTCCAAAGCTGAAGCCCGTCACACAGGTATTTATATCATCCAGATAGGCATTGCTAAAGGTATCTCTCGGCATCATGACAGTATTTGACTTAAACTCATACATATCTGCAGGCGAATCCTCCGCGATATAATCATGATTTCCTGCTATTATTATGGTCCTGGTCTCCGTCAGGCGCGAAAGCCTGTAGTCCAGATCCTGCAAATCCTTATTTGTTGCAGGCACATGAAATAAATCTCCTGCAATAAGCAGCAGATCCACCTTCCGTTCTTCTGCTATATCAAGCACCTTATCAAAGGTGTCATAAATTTCATGGCGTCTGTCCTCGCTCCATGCCTTTCCGCGATCCGGCACGGCTCCCAGATGAACATCCGCTATATGAATAAATCTCATGGCAAAAAACCTCTTCTTTCATATCAGCCGAAATCCTTCGGCTACAGACATTTTACTATCAATAGCTGCAAGGAGCAACTAAAAGTTTTGTGAACTGTCACGCATCCACGCCACAGTCTCCCTTATCCCGTCTATCGGAGAAACCTCCGGCCGGAATCCGGTATCGTGTGTCAATTCTTCTATGTCAGCGCACAGATACATAACCTGCTTTTCACTGTAGGGCACCGCTCCTATCGCCATCTCCGCCATAGGATTTACCGCATCACGCATCATCTCCATATATTCAGACAGGCACCTGGTCTGTCCGCTTCCTATGCAATACGTCTTTCCATTTATACCCTTTGCTGCAAGAAGCGCCATGGCTCTCGCTGCGTCACCGCTGTACAGATAGTCCCATCTCTGTTCGCCCTTTGTAAGCTGCGGCACCTCTCCGTCTAAAAGCTTTCTTATGGTCATCATAATCATACTCGCAGCGCCATCGCCCGGACCATATACGCTGAGTATCCTCGTCCAGATATGCTTTATCCCGAGCTGCTCGCAGAGTATCCTGGTCATCTGACCGGCGGCAAGCTTTGCCATGCCATAACCATTTTCAGGAAATGTCGGCACATCAGCATTAAGCTTGCACTCCGTCCTGCCGTACTCCGCCTGCGAACCGGCACCGATAAAGGTATGACATCCCATACGCTTTGCCAGGGCTGCCGCATCAAGCGCATATCCGATATTTGCATGCTGCATATACATATCGTTTCTCGCGGCACCGGTGGTTCCGTTCCATGCAAAATGATAGAATATATCATAATCCTTTTGCGTCATATCCGGCTGATAGCTCGCATACTCTGACAGATCCAGCTCCAATATATGAACATGCGGGTCTACCGACAAATGTCCGATACGCTTCGAGCCTCGGTGACATATCGCCAGCACCTCTGCATTATTTGAAATCAGCTCCTTTACCAGCGCGATGCCTATCGCTCCGGTAGGTCCTGTTATAACTGCCTTCATCCGTTTGCTTCTCCTGTTTTCATATAGTACATATTAACACTATATTTCATTATAAACAATATAGCAGGTAGTGCAATTTTTTTGCAATACCTGCTTTTTACTCATTTCATTTCTTCATATTTTTTCTTTGTGGCAAGGCCGCCTCTGATATGCCGTTCGGATTTATTTACATCCAGCACCCGTCTGGCATCCGCCGCCAGCTCCGGATTTATCTTTTCCAAACGTTCAGTAACATCCTTATGTATCGTGCTCTTGCTCACTCCAAATTTCTTTGCAGCCTGCCTCACAGTCGCTTTTTCATCCGCTATATACTGTCCTACAGCCACGGCTCTTTTCTCTATATCCTCCCGATATCTTCCGTAGAAATTCGCATCCGAATGATAGAGTCTGCTCAAATCCTAAAAGCTCCGATTGACTTCTTTATACAGTTTATGCTTGTTCTGATTTTTTATGATTGATGAATCTCCACGAATCCCTGCACATCCTGTCCAAATCATACCTTGCTTCCCAGCCCAGCTCTTTCTTTGCCTTTGACGGGTCAGCGTAGCATATGGCTATATCGCCTGCACGGCGCGGCTTGATGGAATATGGTATTTTGATACCATTTACCCTTTCAAATGCCTTTACAATATCAAGTACGCTATAACCGTTTCCCGTGCCGAGATTGTATATGTTTACGCCCGTAGCAGAGGTTACCTTTTCCACTGCATTTACATGACCTGCTGCCAGGTCTACCACATGGATATAATCCCTTACACCCGTACCGTCAGGCGTATCATAGTCATCTCCAAATACCCCAAGCTCCGGCAGATTTCCCGCAGCCACCTGAGTGATATATGGCATCAGATTATTTGGTATGCCATTGGGGTTCTCGCCTATCAGACCGCTCTCATGCGCTCCGATAGGATTAAAATAGCGGAGGAGTACCACGCTCCAGTCCTTATCTGGCACACACAAATCAGACAAAATACCCTCCAGCATGAGCTTGGTACTGCCATATGGGTTTGTCGTGCTCAAAGGAAAATCCTCTGTGATAGGGACAGTCTTCGGAGAACCATAGACCGTGGCCGAGGATGAAAAAATCATCCTCTTTACATTATATTCATTCATCAGCTCACACAGATTGATCGTGCCCGCAATGTTGTTTTTATAGTACAGCAGCGGCTTCTGTACGGACTCGCCCACAGCCTTGAGCCCCGCAAAATGAATCACCGCGTCAAATTTATGATTCTCAAATACCACCCTCATGGACTCCTTGTCCGTCAGGTCAGCCTTGTAAAATATGATTTCCTTACCTGTTATCTCTTTAATCCTGTCTACAACATCTATTTTTGAATTGTACAGATTGTCAAATACGACCACATCATAGCCCTTATCCAGCAGCTCCACACAGGTGTGTGAGCCTATATATCCTGTTCCTCCGGTTACCAAAATCGTCATTGTCCATTTACCTCTTTTCCTGCATTTTTATCATCTTAAAGCTGTCGCTCCGTCGCCGACATCCTACCATGGCAGATCGATATCGAGCTCTACCGGGCAATGGTCAGAGCCCATAACATCTGTATGAATGGCCGATTCCGTGATTTTATCCTTTATACGGTCTGATGTTATAAAATAATCTATGCGCCATCCCGCATTCTTCTCTCTGGCATGGAACCTGTAGGACCACCATGAGTATACGTCCGTCCTGTCAGGATAGAGATATCTGTAGGAATCAATGAAGCCATTTGCCAGAAGCTCTGTCATCTTGCCTCTTTCCTCATCGGTAAAGCCTGCATTTTTCCTGTTTGTTTTCGGATTTTTCAGATCTATCTCATTGTGCGCTACATTCAAATCGCCTGTCAGTATCACTGGCTTATTCTCATCCAGGCCGATCAGATAATTTCTGAAATCATCCTCCCATTCCATCCTGTAGCTGAGTCTGGCCAGCTCATTCTGCGAGTTTGGCGTATAGCATACCACCATATAAAAGCTTTCATACTCCAGCGTAATCACTCTGCCCTCATGGTCATGCTTATCTATCCCTATACCATATGTCACATTAACAGGCTCTTTCTTTGCAAAAATCGCCGTGCCCGAATAGCCCTTTTTGTCGGCGTAGTTCCAGTAATCATACCATCTGGGTCTGAGCAATCCGGTTCCTTCATCCGTCTCCGTAGGGATAGGCAGCTCTATCTGCCCCTTTTGAAGCTTTGACTCCTGTATACAAAATATATCCGCGTCCATCTCATTAAAGAAATCCATAAAGCCCTTACCTACGCAGGCTCTGAGTCCGTTTACGTTCCAGGAAATTAATTTCATTATCGTTTTTTATCCTTTCTGTGGTCATTTCCATCGTTTATTATAGCAAAGAGATTTTATCGAGTCCAGCCCCGGTCTAATTCCGTCCGTTTTCTTCATTCGTTTTTTTCAATAAATTTTTTCAGAGTGGGGCGCCTTGAAGCACTGACGGGCAAAGCATCCCCATTTGCCATCACGACCTGACCGCTTTGCATTATTGTTATATAATTTGTGTTTACCAGGAAAGATGAATGAATCCTCAAGAAAATAAAATTATAATTTGACAAGATATTTTCGATCTCTGACAGCTTTCCATAAAACTGATATGTGAAATCCCTTCCGACCACCTGTATGGTTCTTTGTCTGCTCTCCAGATATATGATATCGGCGATATTTATACGATAGTGGATTCTGTCAAAGCTAAAGGTGAGCACCTGCTGACATGTGAATACAAAATTGGAAAGTCTTAGCAGGACAGCGTATAATTGCTTCGTATTTACCGACTTTAAAAGAAAATGATAGGGCTGAACGTCAAATGCGTCTTCATAGTAGCTGCTATAAGCAGATATAAATACAAAAACCGCTTCCGGATATTTGTTCCGTATATATCTGGCCGTTTCTATACCATTTATACCCGTCATTTCTATATCAAGAAAGATTATGTCATATATTCCATGACCCTCGACGGCTGTTATAAGCTCTTCGCCACTATAAAAGCTGTCAGGACGACAATTCACTCCCATCCTGGCAAATAAATCCTGCAGCAGCATGCCAAATCTGTCTGCAAACTGCTTACAATCATCGCACACCGCTACTCTAAGCATATTAAATTACTCTTCTCCCATTTTCTTATATAAAGTATCAATAACCTCCAGATATGCCATAACATTATCTGCCCCATATTTTTCAAATGCTATATTCAGGTTTCTTTCCTGCGGATATATAGCATAATCAACGCTATCGCACAGCAGCTCATCAGTAGAGACATGAAGTGCATTTGCCAAATCGACCAAAAGTGACAGGCCGACACATGTTGATGCACATTCTATCTTACTTATGTATTTGCCGTCTACATCAACAAGGGCTCCCAGTTGGCTCTGCGTTAATTTCATTCTTTTACGCGCCTGTCTGATCCTTAGCCCCAGTTGATTATAATTCACAATAATCCCTCCAAAATAAATGTGTGTAAATTATAAGCTAATTTTATTCACAAATGCGTAAAATTAAAACGCACTATATGTCGAAAGTCGACATATAGTGCGAATTTGCCAAATTTATTTTGTTATGCCAAGCTTTATCGCTTCGTTTTTTACTGCCTCAGCCACTACTCTGGCCACTCTCTGGTCAAATGCTCCCGGGATGATATACTCCTCATCCAGCTCGTCGTCAGATACTATGGACGCTATGGCCTTTGCCGCAGCCATTTTCATCTCCTCTGTGATACCGGTCGCCTTTGCATCGAGCGCCCCGCGGAATATCCCCGGAAATACCAAAACATTATTTATCTGGTTCGGATAATCAGAACGTCCTGTTGCCATAACCCTGACTCCGCCTTTTTTTGCTTCCTCCGGCATGATCTCCGGTGTAGGATTTGCCATCGCAAATACTATCGGATCCGCTGCCATCGATGCTACCATGTCTGCAGACACTATCCCGGGCGCAGACACTCCCACAAATACATCCTTGCCCTTCATGATCTCCGCCAGGTTTCCGGTCTGTCTGTCCTTATTTGTTATTTCTGCCATTTCAGCCTGTGCCGGATTCATCCATTCCTGTCCCGGACATAACGCTCCCTGTTTATCTACGAGGACCACATTTCCGATGCCCAGCTGAAGCAGCAGCTTACAGATGGATATACCGGCCGATCCCGCTCCATTAATCACTACGTTTGCCTCACCAAATGGCTTCCCTACCAGCTTTAGGGCATTTATAAGTCCTGCGGACACTACAATCGCCGTGCCGTGCTGGTCATCATGGAATACCGGAATATCGAGCTCCTCCTTCAATCTTCTTTCTATCTCAAAGCATCTCGGAGCCGAAATGTCCTCGAGATTTATCCCACCAAATACTGGCGCGATACGCTTCACAGTCTCTACTATTTCATCTACGTCCTTTGTATCGAGGCATATAGGAAATGCGTCAACACCTCCAAACTCCTTAAATAATATGGCCTTTCCTTCCATTACAGGTATAGCCGCTTCAGGTCCTATGTCTCCGAGTCCCAGCACCGCCGTACCGTCCGAAACGACAGCAACCATATTACCCTTGCAGGTGTATTTATATACGTCCGATTTATTGTCACGTATCCTTCTGCAAGGCTCAGCTACACCCGGCGTATATGCCGTGCTCAAATCATCCCTGTCTTTTACTCTGACCTTGGATATTACCTCCACCTTACCTTTATTTTCTTCATGCATCTTGAGACTTAAAGCGTTATAATCCATTGTTTTTCTCCTCTTATCTATATATGTCTGACAGTACATGTCCCGGCAGCTCATATGTTTAGTTATCATACAGCAAGTATTTTATACTCATATCGTTTTTTTATCAAGCGTTTCCTATAACATACATGCTGCTGGCAGTCTGACATGACTTGCTAATCCAACAAAACAGAGCACAAATTGCGTATATAATTCTGACTATTAAGAATATAATAGACGATAATACACCTAAACTGCAAAAACAAATGCGATAAATTTAATAAATTTTCAAAAAACAGGGTTGACAAATTGCACAAATGAATTTATAATAAATTTACAGTACAAGTTGGGCAGTCAATATCGGGACTGACAATAAGAAATCGAAAGGAGGAGATTCCGTTGGATACAATTGAAGAACATTTTTATCATGATGGACAGTCAGCTCTGGGAATTAGTTTCCATACGGGATGCCTTTATTGATAAATCTTGAGTCAAGGTCCTACTTAAGTATTTAGATTAAATACACAGGTGAAGAGCAGGACGCAGATATTGAGATACCGGAGATGAACCATTATGATTGTTCATTTAAAACATGATACATGCAGTGTTTCAAGGGCATTGTGATGTATCCCATGAAAGCCTTAACAGGCGATGACTGAAGGTAGTACTTGATGTACTTATTGACTTTATTCAGATGAAGCAGACGTCCAGTGGACTTGAAGCTTTGACCCTTAACCTTCATTATTTTACTCTAACTCGCTTATGATACATGAGCTGTGAAAATCAGATTATATATACTTATATATAGATTTAAAGTTAGAATGGCATGTATGGAAACTTTGATATATCTTGAAGCTACTTCATAGAAAATAAAACTTCATAATAAAAATAACCCGCATAGTATGCGGGTTATTTTTACGTATAGAGCAAAAAATAAAAAACATGGATTGATTTTTCTCTGATACAATGCTACTATTTAAAAAATCAATAGTTAGAAGGCGTTATTATGAAAATATTTGAAAAATCAACTAAACTTGATAATGTATGTTATGATATCAGAGGTCCTGTGATGGATGAAGCAAACAAGATGATAGCAGAGGGAATCGACGTATTAAAGCTCAATATAGGCAATCCGGCGCCATTTGGTTTCCGCGCACCGGATGAGGTCATACATGATATGAGCATAAACCTGAGGGATTCTGAGGGTTATTCAGATTCTAAGGGTCTGTTTTCTGCGAGAAAGGCTATCATGCAGTATTGCCAGCTAAAGCATATACCAAATGTAGATGTCGACGATATCTACACAGGCAATGGTGTCAGCGAGCTTATCACCATGTGCATGCAGGCTCTGTTAAATCCGGGAGACGAGATACTGGTTCCTGCTCCGGATTATCCATTATGGACTGCATCCGTCACTCTCGCCGGAGGTACGGCTGTCCATTATATGTGTGACGAGCAGGCAGACTGGTTCCCTGATATAGATGATATGCGCAGCAAGGTTACACCACATACAAAGGGCATAGTTGTCATAAACCCGAACAATCCTACCGGCGCTCTGTATTCTAAGGAGCTGCTAGAGGAGATAGTGCAGATAGCAAGGGAAAATGATTTGCTGCTTTTTGCTGATGAAATATATGACAGACTGGTCATGGATGGGGAAGAACATGTTGCTCTTGCTTCTCTGGCACCTGATTTGCTGACACTCAGCTTTAACGGGCTGAGTAAATCTCACAGAGTTGCCGGATTCCGTGTGGGCTGGGTATGTCTCGCCGGAGATAAATCCCGCGCCAAAGGCTACATAGACGGTATAAATCTGATGTCGTCCATGAGGCTTTGTTCGAACGTGCCTGCTCAGAGCATCGTGCAGACCTCTCTTGGGGGCTACCAGAGCGCTGACGAGCTGCTGCTGCCAGGAGGCAGGATATATGAGCAAAGAGAATTTATATATAACGCATTAAAGGATATACCGGGTATCTCCGTTGTGAAGCCAAAGGCTGCCTTTTATATCTTCCCAAAGATGGATATAGAGAGATTTAATATATCAGATGATGAGCAGTTTGCTTTGGACCTGCTAAAGCAGAAGAAGATATTGATTACCTGCGGCACGGGATTTAACTGGCCGGAGCCGGATCATTTCCGTATCGTATATCTGCCAAACCTTGTAACACTAAAGAGTGCTACTGACGGGATGGCTGATTTCTTCAGCTACTATAGGCAATCATTTTCTTAAATTCCGCTCTTACCATCAGTATCGCCAGTATAAAGGCAAACGTATCAGCTATAGGTCCGGCAAACGGTATGCCTTCTATGCCACATAGGGCTCCCAATATCAGGATGGACGGAACCATTACAATCAGCTGTCCGGACAGAGAAAGTAGCACACCCTTGAACGGTTTTCCAATGGCGGAAAAGAAATTTGAACCTATCTTTTGTACACCATTTATCGGTATCAGGAACAGGAATATCCTCATAAATGTCATTGCAAAGCTCATATAAAGCTCATCCTCATTACCAAATATCAATATAATATATCTGGTAAAAAATTCAAAAAATATAAAGCAGACAGAGCCTATTATGATACACGTCTTTATGGCAAGCTTGAAGGTTTCCTTCACTCTGTCATACTGCTTCGCGCCATAGTTGAACCCAAGTATCGGCTGAGAGCCCTGGGACAGGCCTACGAAAACTGAAAGGAATATACTGTTAATCTTTAGTATGACGCCTACCGCCGAAACCGGTATGTCCTCGCCATATACAGACAGTGCTCCATAATACGTCAGCGAATTGTTCATAACAATCTGTACGATAGTGACAGCCACCTGATTCAGACTGTTGCCCAGTCCCAGCGATGCCTGGCTTATACACTCTGATATTTTTACCGTAAACGATTTCCTGGTAAGCTTTATCTGCTTGAAGCGTCTGTAATACTGCACGGCAACTAAAAATGATACCACCTGAGATATAACCGTAGCTATCGCCGCGCCCTTAACCTCCATATCCAGTGCAAAAATGAATATAGGATCAAGGATTATATTTACCACAGCTCCCACTATCATACACATCATGGAATATTTCGGGCTGCCATCTGCACGTATCAGATTACTTGTAATATTTGTCATAATCAGAAATGGCATACCGATGGCGGTTACAGACACATAATCGAGCGCATAATCCATCAGATTATCTGTCGCTCCAAATGCCTTGAGCATAGGAACCTTAAATATCTCTATAACGATACAATATAATATACCGACAACTATCGCCATCCATACGGCATTTCCTACTGCCGACGCAGCTTCCTCCTTATGTCCTCTGCCGAGTGCCAGAGAAAATCTGGCCGCGCTACCGATACCTATCAGGAGCGCCAGTGCAAGACAGATGGATGTCAGTGGAAATGCTACATTTGTCGCGCCATTTCCGAGATATCCCACGCCATTTCCTATAAATATCTGATCCACGATATTGTATAGGGAGCTAACCAGCATGGCTACTATACTTGGCACTGCAAACTGCCTCAGAAGTACACCTGTTTTCTCATATCCGAGCGGATTCCCCTGCGAGTTTTTTTCTTCTGTTTTCTCTATGTTTTCCATTGTTTTTTAGTCTCTCTTTCCTATATAAAATCAAATGAAGCCTGTTCATAGGATAACTCCTGATATTCCACCTCTTCTTGGCTGGTCTTGCTGGTATAATCCACGACCACAGTCTGCTGTCTGCCGCCCACGAGCTTCTGTCCCAGTACATAATTTACATCAAATCTGCCGGTTATGGCCGGTGTAGCTCCCCTGGCCGGAACAATAAGCTGTACGTTATTTGCGGCAAGCATGGCAAATATCGGCTCCCATATGTAGATATCCTTTGCCGCACCAAACGGATTATCTATAAATATGGTTTTTGATGAGATTTCATCATCCACATTATATGAATGCATGCCGGCGATATAATTTATAATCGCCACGAGGAACTGGATATATATACCCTGCGACTGTCCGGTGCTTCCTACGGCCTCCTCGTAACGGAGATAACGGCTCTGCTCCTTTATACGCTCGCGCTTATACAGATTGAGCTTTATCGCATTCATATCCTTTACCATTACACCAAACAGCTTCTTTAAGCCCAGACAGTCTCTGATATATTTGATACGCTTCCTGTCATCATCAAATGCATCCGCGCCCTTTACTATATCGTCGATATAATCCGACATACGGGTTTTAAAGAATTCCTCCTTGACATAAGGTATGGACAAATCCACCATGCGGATGACCTCGTCTCCTACGGTAATACGTGAGAGCTTTGGCAGCTTTTCAAGCTCCGTCTTTACGTCCATGCACCGCTCGATACACTGGTCTTCAAAATTGCCCTTAATGGCCTCCATATCCTCTATGCCTTTTTCCACACGCTCCTTTTCCAGTCTTATATAATCTACTATTTGCAGCAGATTGTCAAGCAGTGTCTTTGCATCATAATAATTATCCGGGATAATAACATCATTTCTGATGGTGTCAGCCAGCTCATATACCTCCATCACGCTTAACGCCTCGGCGGTCTGGCCCTTAAATCTGAGCAGCTCGTTTTTTGCCTTATCCAGATTCTTGAGCTTTCTGTCGTACTCCATAAGGCTTGATTCAAACAGCTGTCTTAAAGCATCCTTGCCGTCGGTCAGCAGCTTTGCATGTGATATGTCTATATCATTTGTGTCAATGATACGCTTCACATCCTTATAAAGGTCCATCATATAGCCCTGTTCCTTATAATACGCATTATATCTGTCTACGCTTTCCTGATATCTGCTTTCAAGTCCGGCAAGCGTTTTGTCTCCGTTTTCTATCGCATATGACAAATCAGCATAGGCTATGTCTTCCTTCGTATAGGAGTTCGCACCGTAGGTACGCTCCATATCCCTTATGGCATATTCGATGCTTCCTTCAAGCTTACTATATGCGTTGGTTTTGCGCTTCAGCTCGTCATTGTCTGATGCGGCAAGCAGGTTCAGTCTGGCAAGCTCCTCATCAAATGATTTCAAGGTTTCCTCATCAGTCACATAGAGCTGCTCCTCCCTTTCGAGGTCAGCCATATCTATGCCGCGTTTTTTTATGGCTTTTTCGATGCGCTTCAGAGAGGTTTCTAAAGCATCAATCAGTCGTTTTTTGTCGGAAATATCCGGAGATTCCTTTTGAGCTGCTGCCCTGAGTGCCATAAACCTGGCGTCCATGACCTCATCCTCTTCTGTCAATATCTCCGTTATGCCAGATTTTGTATAATAGTCCTCGTAGTATTCGGTCCACCTCGTCTGTATATTTTCTATACTATTTGATACGGCATCAAGCTTTGCCATGGTATCCTTTACGGAGGTGCTCCATTTCAGCTGTTCGCTCCGCTGTTTTTCTATATCGAGGTCGAGCCTTTTAAGGCTACCACTGCATTCCTGTTTCCTTCTTTCAGCAGCGGTAAGCTCTGATGCGCACTCTGCCATCTGCTTGTATATATTTATATCTAAGCTTAGTATGTCGAGCTGACTGTCCAGCTGTCTGCACCTTTCATCGTCCTCCTGCTCGGAGGCTGAGATGGCAGTCATACTGTTCCTGGCATTTTTTAGTCTGTCCTTTGCCTCAAGTACTTCTTTATCGAGCTCGCGCAGTCTGTCCTCTGCTCCGATGAAACGGCTGTCAGTTAATTTATTCACGAAACTCAAATCTTCCCTATATGTGGCAAGCCTTTCTTCTATCAGCTCTATCTCTTCATTGACCCTCTCAGCTTCAGACTGAGCCTCTTTTATCAGCTCCTGTCTTATGCCTTCATCAGTAAAATACTTTATATCCCTGTGGACGCTGACAGCATGTCCAAATACTGTGCCTGCTTCTTTGTCCAGGCTGTCCATATCATATAGCATGACAGCTTCATTTCCGGTGTCAATGTTTTTCAGATTTATATCGTCCGCTATCTGTTCGAAATCCTTTACCACCACACCATATGGCAGCTCCGGATTTATCTCAAGCAGGGCTATGCGCTTTGAGACTGGGAGTGCAGCAATATAATCCATACCATGCATCGCTATGACGCCATGTCTGGTACCGATATAATCGATAAGCTTTGATGCGCCGACAGATGGTCCAAAGAGTCTTCCGGCAGACAGATGGTCTATCTGTCTGTTGATACTGGCTACCGTCTCCTGCCTTGCAAATGTCTCCGCCAGAGTATTATTTATCCTGTCCTCTATCGTTGATGCTATCTCTGAAGGCTTTTCCACGTTATAAACTGTCATGATATTATGGAACTGCTTTGAAGCTGCCCTGTATTCCTGGGCATTTAGCTCATATTCCTGACGTTGCTTTTCCAGATTTTCCACTGATGCTTCAAAAACCGTGATATCATATTTGAGCGAATATATCTCCTTGCGTTCAGACTCCAGCTTCTCCTTTAATGCCTCAAGCTCTCCAATCAGAGCATCCCTCTTTGCCACGGTCTCGTCATATATATCCTGTGCATCAGCAAATACCGGCACGCTTACCTGCCCGCTCAGGGCCTGAAGCTTTGCCGTGCATGCATCTATCCTGTCAGAAAGCTCCGATATCGTCCCTTCCGTTACCGCTCTGGTTATTTCGCCTTCCTTTATCAGCTTATCGCAGTATTGAAGCTCCATCTCTGTATCATCGCGTGCTGTCTCCAGCTCCTCCTTTGCCTGAAGGAGCTCCTTCATGCGTATATCATCTCTCATTTTCCTGTTATACGCATATACCGCCAGGCGCTCATTACTCACAGCTTCCTTATCCTTTGCCAGCTCGAGCACCTCTCTCGCTTCGCCAAGCGCCTGCCTGTCTTTCTTATAATTTATATAGTCATTTATGCTTTCCCTGTAGCTTATATTATATCTGATGTCGGAAATCTGCGCCTCATGGTCAGCTGCCATAGCTCCAAGCCCTGCGATTTCTTCCTTCAGGCGGTCAAGCTCCTGATAATCCCTTGTTATCTTAAGGCCTGCCAGTCTCTGTTTCTGCTCCTTTACCTGGGCGAGCTGTCTGTCTCTGTCCGCCGCCAGCTCCTCGATATGCCTGTCGTCATTTTCTGCAAGACTCCGACTGGTTACATAGATGTCTGCAAGCTTCTCTGAGACCTCACGATGCTCCTGATATAAGCCCATACATGAGCTTACCTTGGATTCCAGGACATTTATCAATTCTATCTGATGGTCATATCCGGCTATATCCCTTTTCTTCTTTGCCAGGATAGCCAGCTTATCCTTTATATCAAGCAGGGTCTCCGCCATATTATCTTCACTGCCGTCTCTGCCGGTCTTATTTTGAAACGCCTTCTCGATGATTTCCTCGATAAGCAAATCCTCCACCACCTTGCGTGTGGTTTTATAATTTGTCTCAAAATATGTCCTGACGTGTCCCTCTGTCTTGTTTATACCCCTGATTATCTCCCAGTGGCTGTCATAAAGCCCATATCCGCTGATAAATCTCTGATACTCGCCCTTCCTGTCAAATATCCTTATCTCAAGGCTCATATCCTTATGTGACAAATCCTTCAGATATGACTTGAGCCCGGCAAATGTCATCTTCTCTCCATCCTTTGACAGTGGGAGATTTACTATATCATTTCTGTTATATTCGCGATAAAAAATGCAATAGTTGAAATACTCGACAGATGCCGTCTGCTTTGTCGCATCATCCTGACCGTCCTCATCTGCCGCTTTTCTGGCGCAAAAGCCTGTAGTCATATAACGGTAGCCGTCTTTGATGCAGGCACTATCCAGCTTCCACTCTATCAGCGAATGTATCGTTGTATTCCCATTTCCTGCACGAAAGAGCTTTTCTATCGGCTGTTTTTCATCCAGGGTACAGTTCGGTATAAGATTTTGCAGCAGCAAAAGCATCAATATACTTTTACCACCGCCATTTGCCAGATCATAGAGAGTGTTTCTGCCATAAAGTCTCATGGTAAAATCGTCATATTGCTGCGTCCCGAAATTATATTTTACATTGTTTACACGTATTCTGTTGATACTAGGCATCCTCTTCACCTCCAAGTGTCTGGTAGAGGCGTCCCCTGTACTCCTCAAAATAATTTTGTATCAAGGCCTTAAATCTGTCGGCAGGATAATATCTGTCGCCCGTTTCTACAAAGAGCTTCTGGCTGCACAGGAAATTAAAGGTCAGCTTTACATATCCGGCACGTGACGCGCGGGATGCGCGTACTGTTTCCATATCCTGCTCATTTGATACTGCAGGCAGCTCATCCCACAAAAGAGCCAGCGCCTTAAAGCTTTCCTGCTCCACCGAATCCGCCGTCATAACGGACATATCCTTTATGATCGTCTTTAGATATTTTCCTATTTCCTCGATTACATTTTCAGTCTTTATATATTCACGGAACTGGTAAGAGCCCGAATCCTTATAAAAATACAGCATTATCATATACATGATAAAGTAGCACAGATAAAGCTCCTTGTTCAGTCTCAGCCCGAGCAGCCTCTTCATGTCATCATTGGTATATCCAAATATACGATTTCCCTCTCCTGCTGTAATGAAGAGGCTGTCGTTATATTCATATACAGTCAGGTTCAGGTGCTTCATCATACTTGAGATGATGTCATAGACCTCGGCATTTCCATAATAAGCGTCATACAGATATCCGCTGTCGGCAGCCGTCCGCCGCACATCCTCGCCAGATATCAGTCTCTTATATATCTCCATCGCCGTATCAAGGTTTTTTGCTTCCATCATCGCACCTCCTGACTCTTTTCCTGAAAGATAATATTTGTCACGTATCCCTCTTCGCCGTCCTCAAATGGTATCAGGATTTCCTCATCCGTAAATGTCAGGGTAAACCTGAGACCATTAAACCGTTCTACATCGTCTTTATGGATGGCCGCTACGGCCATCTCCTCAAGTCCTGTTTCCTGCTTATCAAGTATCCTGCCTACATCATATTCTGTCTTTTGCGCCAGATGCACCAGGAAAGCATAATAATCCCTGTTTGCATATATTTCCTTTCCAAATTTAATCTCGAGTATACCATTATATTCCTTTAGATTTAGCTTATGCCATTTCTGTATCTGATCCATCAGCTCAAAAAACATCCTGCCAAAATTATCCGATATCCTCTCATCGAGTATCTCATCCTCATATCTGAACGCATCATCAACACTTCCTCTATCCTCCCTGATAGTGGCGCTTTCCGCTTCGCTCCTTAAGTTTAGGATATTATCGATGGAACGGATGGAAAATGTCTTTTTGGTCTTTGGCGCAAAAAGAGGCGCCAGGATATTAAACATTTTGTCCGGCCTGTCTTCCTCTACAAGCCTTTGCAGCCAGCCGTTAAAATCAAATGCCGGGCGCAGCTTTTTCAGCTTGGCACTGCTTATGATATTGTCGCAGATATTTTGAAGCTCCATCGTACTGCTGATCAGGCTGCCATGCTTCAATATCGTCCTCTTTAGCTCAAGCTCGAGCTCGCTTATCTCCGATAGTGCTTCCGCATTTGCGCGATTCATATTATCAAATGCAGCCTTGGCTATCGCCTTATCCACGAGCGCCTTGTTTTTGGCAAAGAGCTTCTGCTCCTCGCTAAACCATTTTCCTACGGTCTGCATATATTTCTCATATGCACTTGCTCCGCCAAATACATCATAGCTCAGCATATCTACGATTTCATCCTTTTCCGCTATCAATCTTGTTACCTCGCTGTTGATGCGGCGGACTACCTCTATGCCGCCTCTGAAATTTTCTCCCGTTATCATCTTTTCAAGCAGGAGCTGTTCTATGTTTATCTTGCTCTCGTCGCGCACTTCCTTTGTCTCAAGGTAAAATTCTATCCCCTCCGCAGTTATAAAATAACGCACCTTGCCCGACACAATATGAGAGTCTATCAGCTTTACCCTGCCTATCTTCTTTTGTCTGATACCCGGATCATAAAATGAAAACTCGAATGCCCTGCCATCATATTTTATCTTATCAAATATATAAGAAATCAGATCGTCCATATCGTCAGGGTCTATGGACACGACAAAATCCCGCATCAATAATTCTCTCATAAATGCGGAATATTCGTCATATGTTATGTCTCTTTCATTAAAGCTGTTTTCCTGGATCAGAAATCTGAGGAGCGCCATCGTAATGTAGCCCATGTCCAGCTGCTCATATTTTCCCGATTTGTACTGTGTAAATGTGGTCTCAGCCAACACAAAAAATGGATAGTACTTCTTCAGATTGTACATTCTGGTATTATGCTCTTCTATTATATCATTTATCATTATGTACTTATCTGCCATTTTTCTCCCCTATCTAATATTTCGAGCGTCCGCTATATATATGTTCAATAAGGTCACATTTGTACACGCCGGCACTTAATGAGCATCTTGATGCGAATTTAGTACCGCTGCGTGTACAACCGAGCGCAAGCGTTGACCGTTTGAACATATAAGTAGCAGGCGCCATGAAAATATTAATTCCTAATCTGTTCTAAGTGCTATTACCGGATCCTTCTTTGCCGCAAGTCGTGATGGTATAAATCCTCCTATAAGTGTCAGGATCACACTGATTATAACCAGCGCTATTGCTCCCGAAACAGGCAGCGCCGACACACCCGGCACATTAATTACACCTTCGATAACCTTGCTTATAGGTATATTTACCAATATGGTTACTGTTATGCCCAGTATACCAGATATGAAGCCGATAATAAATGTTTCTGCGTTAAATACCCGGGAAATATCTCTCTTTGAAGCTCCGATGCTTCGCAGGATACCGATTTCCTTGGTACGTTCAAGTACAGATATATATGTGATGATACCTATCATTATAGATGAAACTATAAGTGATATGGCGACAAATGCTATAAGGACATACGTTATGGCATTGATGATGGATGTTATCGACGACATCATGAGTCCTATATAGTCTGTATATGTTATTTCCTTATCTGGATTTTCTTCGTTATATTCATCTATTAATGCTGTCAGGTCATCCTTTGATGCAAAATCCGAGCAATAGAGATTTATCGTGGCAGGCACTGCAACCTGAGAATATCCAAGGGTCTCGAGATTATCCTCGAGGGTACTCTCTGATGAAGCAAAGTAACCATAAGAAACCAGCATCTCAAGGATTTCCTCCTCACTCATCTGCTCCATCATAGCCAGCTGGTCTTCTGACAATCCCATGGATGCGAGTATTTCATTTACATCCACCTCGCTCAAATCGATTTCCTCGCTGTCATCTGCAAATGGCAGACCTGTGAATACATCTGTCTCCTGGTCCTCCAGCTGCTGCTCGATTATTGCCGCCTTTTCATTTTCTGTTACTACATATTCAGCGAGCTCTGATGTGTAACCTACCATGCCTGCCGATATGGAGGTTGCATATGCTGATTCGCTGGCTCTGATGATACCGCAGATTTTGATATCCATGGCATCCTCAAGGAGTGCTTCCATATATGCCTCATCATCTCTCATATCCGTCCATGTTCCGTCTTCATTTTGCTGATAAAAATCCGTAGGAAGCACCAGCTTGAATGTAAGACTTAAGAGGTCGTCATAGGAAAATACCATCTCCTCAGGCGACTCTACGCTGTATCCCGTCAATACGTCAGATACGATGCCAGAAAGCTCCGAGCTGTCTCTGAGGCCCAATGTATATAATGTAATATCACTCAGTTCATTATTTTCATCTATAACGAGCACTACCTCATCCAAAGATGTAGGCCAGTGTCCTGCTACCACATCATACTGCTGATCCAATATCTCCTGATTATTCATCAGCTGTGTCCACATGTCCATGGACGAGGACGCGCCAAATGCTGATGTAAAGCTTGACAGACTGCTCTGTGCATCAGCCATATCGCCAAATCCGGCGTCCTCCATAAATGTGCTTGGATTTACCTGCTTTATGCCTTCCGCCGCATTGTTGTTGTATATATATAGCGGCGTATCATATGTATACGATATATCGCTTACGATATCCTGGAAACCGTTTGCTTCATCCTCGATATATTCCTTAAAACTTTCGAGATCATTTTCCTTTACATCGGAAACCATGGCAACCAGCATTTCACCCATCATATCTCCGGAATATACCATCCCGTCCTCATGATCGTCAGATGAGCTGCTGCTTGTACCCAGCATGTCCTGAAGCAGCTCCGAATAATCAACCGATGAGGTCTGTATCGTAATCGGATACGAGGAGAGCGTCTCCTCCTGCACATCATTTATATAACCTTGAAATCCGCTAGAAAGCGACAGTATCAGAGCGATACCGATGATACCTATGCTCCCGGCAAATGCCGTAAGTATCGTGCGGGCTTTCTTTGTAAGCAGATTATTAAGGCTTAAAGAAAGCGCCGTAGTTACTGACATGGATGTGCGTCTCGGCGAATATTCACCCTCAAATTCCTTTGCCTCTTCCTCATCCGACAGCGGATTTGAATCATCAGTAATCTGACCATCCAAAAGCTTTACGATTCGGGTGGAATACTGCTCTGCAAGCTCCGGATTATGTGTAACCATGATGACCAGCTTGTCCTTCGCTATCTCCTTTAGCAGCTCCATTATCTGTACGCTTGTTTCTGAATCAAGCGCTCCGGTAGGCTCATCAGCAAGCAGTATATCCGGATCATTTACCAATGCTCTGGCTATGGCAACTCTCTGCATCTGACCGCCCGACATCTGGTTCGGCTTCTTGTGCAGCTGATCGGAAAGACCCACCTTTTCGAGCACCTCTTTTGCCTTTTTCCTGCGTGCGGACTTTGACACTCCTGATATAGTAAGTGCCAGCTCTACATTTGCCAGAACACTCTGATGTGGTATCAGATTATAGCTCTGGAATACAAAGCCTATGGAATTATTTCTATAGGCATCCCAGTCCTTCCCTTTGAAATCCTTTGTGTGCTTTCCATTTATGACCAGATCTCCGCTGGTATACTGGTCCAGTCCTCCTACTATATTTAACAGTGTGGTTTTTCCACACCCGGACTGTCCCAGGATGGATACAAATTCATTTTTTCTAAAATTTATGGTTATACCCTTTAGGGCTCTTACCACCTCATCACCCGTGGGATAATCCTTTACAATATTTTTTAGCTGCAGCATATCTTGCTCCTTTCTGCTTATACTGTTTTTTCAGTCTCTTAGATTTTGCCACGCTTCTATTCATTTTTCAAGCAACAAATATCTGACTTTATAAATAGTTAATAAAACCGCTTGTTATTTGGCGGTCACTTGCGTTATAATAGCAACAGGTGGGCACAGTTCCACAATATTATAACGGAGGATATTAGAATATGTTAGTTTCAGCAACAGAAATGTTAAAGAAAGCAAAAGCCGGCCACTATGCAGTTGGCCAGTTCAACATTAACAACCTTGAATGGACAAAGTCAATTCTCTTAACGGCACAGGAGCTTCAGTCACCGGTTATCCTTGGTGTATCAGAAGGCGCAGGAAAGTATATGACAGGTTTTGAAACCGTAGCTGCTATGGTAAAGGCTATGGACAAGTCTCTCGGCATAACTGTTCCGGTCGCTCTTCACTTAGACCATGGTACTTATAACGGATGCTACAAATGTATCAAGGCCGGATTCACATCCATCATGTTTGATGGTTCTCACTATCCGATCGAAGAGAACATTGCAAAGTCAACTGAGTTAGTATCAGTTGCTCATCAGTTAGGACTCTCTATCGAGTGTGAAGTTGGTTCTATCGGTGGTGAAGAGGACGGCGTTGTAGGCATGGGTGAGTGCGCTGACCCTGATGAATGTAAGGCTGTAGCAGATCTCGGTGTGGATATGCTCGCTGCAGGTATCGGTAACATTCACGGCAAATACCCAGAGAACTGGGCTGGTTTAAGCTTCGAAACTCTCGATGCTATCCAGCAGAAGACAGGCGATATGCCATTAGTTCTCCATGGTGGTACAGGTATCCCTGAGGATATGATAAAGAAAGCTATCTCCCTTGGAGTGTCAAAGATTAACGTAAATACTGAATGTCAGTTATCATTCCAGGAAGCTACCAGAGCTTATATCGAAGCAGGTAAGGATCTGGAAGGTAAGGGCTTTGATCCTCGTAAGCTTCTTGCACCTGGTGCAGATGCTATCAAGGCTACTGTTAAAGAAAAGATGGAGTTATTTGGCTCCGTAGGCAAGGCTAACGACTAAATTTTCCAAAAATTTAATATTCATAAGAACTACCGCAAGAGATTTGCGGTAGTTTTTTTATATTATTTATGCTATAATACTCTTTGCTTGATTTTTCAGACTATCGTATAAAATATAAATTTCAATGAATGGGGAGACTTCAATGGAAAAAACGCGTTTATATAAGTGGGATAATGTCAAATTTTTTCTGATTTTAGGTGTAGTGCTGGTACATTTTTCTAATTCTATATTAGGAAAATCTGCTGTTACTGATGCTGTTTTCATATATGGTCTGGTTGTAATTATGCCGCTTTTCATCTTCATCAACGGGCTTTTCACAAAATCATACAGAGAAAAACCATTAAACGGCAGCAGAATATTCGGACTGCTTATGATATGTCTGATATATAAGCTCCTGATAGCACTGGCATATCTGCATTATAACAGGGACGAACTAAAGGTTTCCATACTTTCTGATGATGCAGCTCCCTGGTATCTTTTTGCACTGGTCATACTTATGTGCCTGACTTATGTGTTGAGAAATATCAAGCCTGCCTATGTGCTTATCTTTTCTATCATCCTGGCCTTACTCGCCGGTTACGATACCGCCATCGGCAAAGAATACACACTATCCAGGATCATCTATTTCTTCCCCTATTTTTATATGGGATATATCCTGGATCCTTATAAGGTAGGCAAAGCCCTTAACAAGCTTTGGCTGAAAATCGTTGCTGTAGTTGGTCTTGCCGCATCAATGATATTTACATATATCAACGTCTCCGAGCTTGTGCCATACTATAATCTCGCCACGGGCGGCACCGGTTATTATAATATCGAAAATCAGGTAGGAAACGTCGATACAATAGGTATGACGCAGAGACTTATAACCTATATCATTGCCATTATATTATCCATCTTTATAATCAGTATCATGCCAAATATAAGGCTGCCATTCATCAGCGATATGGGCACCAGAACTTTACAGATCTATGTGCTTCACAGGCCTATACTTCTCATAATAGAGCATGAACATGTCCTGAGCTGGATTAAAAATAACATAACCTACTCTCACTGGGCTATTCCATGGCTGCTGGTTGGAGTGATCCTTACCCTCATATTATCGCTAAAAATATTTGAAAAACCATTTAATAAAATTATGGATAATAAGATTACATCCGGAGAGTAGGAAGCCTTACCTCTCCAGATATTTCTTAACATACTGTCCGGTATAGGACTCCTTACATTCCGCGATTTCCTCCGGTGTGCCGCTCGCTATAACCGTACCGCCACGGATTCCGCCCTCAGGACCCATGTCGATGATATAGTCCGCGGTCTTTATGACGTCTAGGTTGTGCTCGATAACCACCACTGTATTTCCGCTGTCGGAAAGACGCCTTAGGATATCAACAAGTCTGTGAACATCCGCAAAGTGAAGTCCGGTCGTAGGCTCATCCAAAATGTAAATAGTCCTTCCGGTACCGCGTTTTGAAAGCTCGGTTGCAAGCTTGATACGCTGCGCTTCACCACCCGAAAGAGTTGTGGACGGCTGCCCGAGCTTGATATAGCCAAGTCCTACATCCTTTAGAGTTTCAATCTTCCTCAAAATAGTCGGCACATTTGCAAAGAAATCACATGCCTCATCGACAGTCATATCAAGTACGTCCGCGATGCTCTTACCCTTATATCTGACCTCGAGTGTTTCCCTGTTGTAGCGTTTCCCGCCGCAGACCTCACAAGGCACATACACATCCGGCAGGAAATGCATCTCTATCTTGATAATTCCGTCACCACGACAAGCCTCACATCTGCCGCCCGAGACATTGAACGAAAATCTGCCCTTCTTATAACCCCTTGCCTTTGCGTCCTTTGTATTTGCAAACAAATCCCTTATCAGGTCAAATGTGCCCGTATAAGTGGCAGGATTTGAACGCGGGCTTCTGCCTATAGGCGACTGGTCGATATTTATAACCTTGTCGAGTGCGTCATAGCCTATGATATGGTCATGCTTTCCGGGCTTCACACGGCTCCGATTAAGTCTTCTTGCAAGCTTCTTATATAATATCTCATTTACAAGCGAGCTTTTACCAGAGCCTGACACACCGGTCACGCACACCATAACTCCGAGAGGAATGTTTACATCTATATTTTTCAGGTTATTTTCCCTTGCATTTTGTACGGTAAGCCACCCCGTAGGCTTCCTTCTCTCCTCCGGCACCGGTATCTTCTTCCTGCCGCTTAAGTATGCCCCGGTTATCGAATCCTCGCATGCCATTATTTCCTCTGAGGTTCCCTCTGCGACGACATAACCGCCGTTATCACCAGCACCCGGGCCTATATCAATAATATGATCAGCCGCAAGCATCGTATCCTCGTCATGCTCTACAACAATCAACGTATTTCCCAAATCCCGCAGATTTTTGAGCGCACCAATCAGCTTGTCATTGTCGCGCTGATGAAGTCCGATACTCGGCTCATCTAGGATATATGCAACACCCACAAGCCCCGAACCGATCTGGGTAGCAAGCCTTATACGCTGCGCCTCGCCGCCTGAGAGCGTTCCTGTCGCCCTGTAAAGCGCGAGATAATCCAGGCCTACCTCTATCAGAAAATGCAGTCTCGCACGTATCTCCTTTAGTATGGCTCCGCCGATAAGCATCTGCCTGTCGGAAAGCTTTATATTATCCATAAACACAGTCAGATCCTCTATCGACATCCTGACCAGATCGTCGATATTTTTTTCAGCTATCGTTACAGCAAGCGCCGTAGGTTTAAGCCTCTTGCCGCCGCACTCATCACATGGCGTAATCGTCATAAATGTTTCAAATTCAGCCTTCGTTGTCTCCGCACTCGTCTCCCTGTAACGCCTTGCAGTATTTGCCACAATTCCCTCAAAGGTGATATCATAAACACCTTCACCGCGCTGACCCTTGTAGTGTACCTTAACTGTCCTGCTGTTTTTGCCGTATATCAGCAAATCCTTTATCTCATCGCTATATTCCTCAAATGGTGTATCGAGCGAGAAATTATATTCCTCAGCCAGTGCCCTTAATATAGCATTTGCAAAGCTCTTGCCGTCATTACACGACTGCCATCCAAGTACGGTAATTGCACCCTCGTTAATGGAGAGCTTCGTATCCGGTATGATCAAATCCGGGTCAAATTCCATCTTGAAGCCTAAGCCCGCACATACAGGGCATGCTCCAAATGGGTTATTAAATGAAAAGCTTCTTGGCTCTATCTCATCTATACTGATGCCGCAGTCAGGGCATGAAAAGCTCTCAGAGAAATTGATTACCTCATTTTCTCCCCCATCTCCTATTATTTCCACCTTCATGATGCCTTCTGCGAGCCTGAGCGCAGTCTCTATAGAATCAGTCAGTCGCCTCTCCATATCGGGCTTTATCATGAGACGGTCTACCACAATATCAATATTATGCTTTTTATTCTTATCAAGCTTTATCTCCTCGCTAAGCTCGTACATACTGCCATCGATGACCGCACGGACAAAACCGCTCTTCTTTGCCTGTGCCAAAAGCTTTACATGCTCGCCCTTTCTACCTCTTATAACCGGTGCAAGCAGCATAAATTTGGTTCTCTCCGGGAGCTTCATTATCTCATCTACTATCTGGTCGACAGTCTGTCTGCTGATTTCCTTGCCGCATTTCGGGCAGTGCGGTATACCGGCTCTGGCAAACAGAAGCCTCATATAATCATAAACCTCCGTAACCGTCCCGACCGTGGAGCGCGGATTTCTGTTTGTGGATTTCTGGTCGATGGAAATCGCCGGTGAAAGTCCCTCTATCTTGTCGACTTCCGGCTTCTCCGCCTGTCCCAGAAACTGTCTCGCATATGAGGAAAGCGACTCCATATATCTTCGCTGTCCTTCTGCATATATCGTGTCAAATGCAAGCGAGGATTTTCCTGAACCGGAAAGTCCGGTCACAACTACAAATTTGTCGCGCGGTATCTTCAAATCTATGTTTTTTAAATTGTGCTCCTTCGCACCCTTTACCGTGATATACTTCACATCATTCATTTTTCTGCTCCTTTTACGCATCAAAGTCCCTTAAGGCTTCTTTATATTTCTTGAGTTCATCCCTCACTACTGCTGCCAGCTCGAAGTTCAGGTCGGCGGCGGCCTTATTCATCTTCTTTGTGAGCTTTTCTATCTGTGTCTGAAGCTCCTTCTTTGTCATGGATTCGATGTCCTTTGTGTCATCCGCAGTGGTTTTTTCTTCATCCACTTCATTACTAATCAAATCTCTGACAGCCTTTTCTATGGTTCTTGGCGTTATGCCATGCTCCCTGTTATATGCGTCCTGTATCTCGCGTCGCCTTTCAGTCTCATCAAGTGCTCTTTTCATAGAGCCGGTAATGGTGTCTGCATACATTATGACGTGGCCATCCACATTTCTCGCTGCCCTGCCTATAGTCTGTACCAGGGATGTTTCTGAACGCAGGAAGCCTTCTTTATCTGCATCGAGTATGGCTACCAGAGTGATTTCCGGTATGTCAAGTCCTTCCCTGAGGAGGTTTATGCCCACAAGCACATCAAAGATGCCCATCCGCAAATCACGCACTATTTCCACTCGTTCCATCGTATCTATATCCGAGTGAAGATATTTTACCTTTATACCATTTTCGCGCAGGTAGTCTGTCAGATCCTCAGCCATCCTCTTTGTAAGTGTGGTTACCAGTATCTTATTTCCTTTTTCTGTCTCTTTGTTAATCTCAGACAACAAATCATCTATCTGCCCGTCCACCGGTCTGACCTCAACCTTCGGGTCAAGGAGTCCGGTAGGTCTTATAATCTGCTCCGCCCTCAGCATCTCATGCTGTGTTTCGTATTCTGATGGTGTCGCGGATACGAACATCACCTGGTCGAGCTTTGATTCGAATTCTTCGAAATTCAGCGGTCTGTTATCGAGTGCCGATGGCAGTCTGAAGCCATAATCCACCAGATTCATCTTTCTGGAGCGATCTCCGGAATACATGCCGCCTACCTGTGGTATCGTCATATGTGACTCATCCACTATCAGCAAAAAATCGTCAAAGAAATCCAGCAACGTACTTGGGGTAGCACCCTTCTCCCTGCCTGACAGCGGTCCGGAATAATTTTCTATACCCGAGCAAAAACCGGTCTCTCTCATCATCTCTATATCAAAATTAGTTCTTTCTTCTATCCTCTGTGCCTCTATCAGTCTGTCATTTTCTTTAAAATATGCGACTCTCTCCTTCAGCTCCTGCTCTATGCGTATCAGCGCCTTATCGAGCTTTTCCTGTCCCACCACATAATGAGATGCCGGGAAGATGCAGGTAAAGTTCAGACTCCTTTTTATCTCACCTGTCAGCGGATCAAACTCCGCTATCCTGTCTATCTCATCTCCGAAAAATTCTATCCTTATGGCATCCTCAAAAGTGGAAACCGGTATAATCTCCAGCACATCCCCCTTTACACGAAAGGTGCCTCTGTGAAAATCCATGTCATTTCGCTCATATTGTATCTCTGTCAGGCGGTCGATAACCATATCTCTGTCCTTTTCCATGCCGACCCTGAGTGACAGCATCTGGCTGCGGTATTCCTCCGGGTCTCCTATACCATATATACATGATACGGACGATATAACTATCACGTCTCTTCTCTCTATCAGGGCTGCTGTCGCGCTGTGCCGCATCTTATCTATATCATCATTAATCGCCGAATCCTTTGCTATATAGGTATCCGTGGATGCAACATACGCCTCCGGCTGGTAATAATCATAATATGACACAAAATATTCCACTGCATTTTCCGGGAAAAATTCCTTCATCTCACTGTAGAGCTGTGCCGCAAGAGTCTTATTGTGCGCAAGTATAAGCGTTGGCTTATTAAGCGCTTTTATGACATTTGCCATCGTGAAGGTCTTTCCCGAACCGGTCACGCCCAGCAGGGTCTCAAACTGGTTCCCCGCCTTAAAGCCGTCTACCAACTCCTCTATAGCCTGCGGCTGGTCGCCGGTCGGTTCATATTCACTATGAAGCTTGAACATATCTTCTTCGTACTGCATGTAAATCACCTCAAAATACCAAATTCCGTTTCCTTTGTCTATAACAAAGGCAAACGTTTGTTCTTATTTGTTCGCTACAAACTATTCATTACATTTAACAAATCCTGATATGTTTTAACATCATGATAAATCACATCTGCCGTAGACATTTCATTAAATAGCTTTTTCGCGCAATTTATTTTTGCCTGTTCTACAGGCCTCAGGCTCAACGTTTCCATCGTACCCTTTGTTTCAGCAATAAAGAAAATATGCTTTACAGTATCTTTGTTGAATGCAATCGCCCAGTCAGGAGAGTAATTCCCCACAGGAGTCGGAATAAAAAAGCCCTTCGGCAGCTTTGCATATACACAGACCTCATCTGCTAAATCCATATCCTCAGCGAATCTGCGCTCTACACTTTGACCATTCTTCGCATAACCATCCGCAAAGACGTAATCCTGCACATTCTTTTTCGCGCGATATGCACGATAAAAATTGCTATTTCTCTCCGCCGTAAAGATACCGCTATCGTAAGTACCGTCAGTTTGATTGTAAGTTATTTGCTCGACAATTACGTTAGCCTTCTGCTCGTTGATAAGCCTAATCGTCTTTGTGATAAACTCCTCCGGGTTGTTTTTAAACATATCAAAGACTGTCGGTCTGATACCAGCGAGAATTCTTGCTACGGAGCGCCTGGTCAACTTTGCACCTTCTGCGATTTTACCTACAAGGTCATAAGGAACCAAACTGCCATGGGAACTTTCCAACATATATGTATGACTCTTTTCTGCGACAAAACTGTCTGTGTACTTCAATTCCTCCGCCTTTATATTCTCTTCCTGTGTGCCGGTTGTTACCGTGTATTGAAGCTTTGCAACAAACATTTTTTCATCTATATGGTCTATTGCCTTACGAATCAGTTCCTCGCTATCATACTCCACAGTGTAAGCATATTTGTGGTTGATATAATTCCATAGTGTTTGGAATTCCTTCTTATAAAAATTGTCGTTCAGTGAATTCTCCTGAATCTTTGTCTCGTGGCCATCCTTTATCATATCATCGAGAGCGTGTTCGTCAAAAATGCTCTGAATCATCGCGTGAACACCATCAGATATATCTTTGCAGCTCTCCGGCACAGGAGCTAGCACTCCGTTCGCAAGGTCTGCACGATAGATGTCGGTAATGTGGTCATCATCGTCAATATATTCATTCTTGATGAGATAACGATAAATATCGCGCCCTTGTTTGTCCGAAACGGTTATATCGTTTCCGCCGCTTACAATAGTCTTTCCAATAAAGTAGTCTGGTGTTGCTTTGGTAGGGCGTTCATACAAGTCATCCTTAATGCCACGTTGCAGGTCAGAAACGAAATCTTTATATCCATCAGATGCTATGACTGTCAACTCATTAATCTGCTGCACTTGACTTCCTAGTATATCAAGATCCATACGGTCACCACTCTGGTTAACACAAAGACGTAAGCCCCTGCCCACTTCCTGACGCTTCTGCACAGGTGAGCTGCCACCATGCTTTAATGTACAAATCTGAAAGACGTTCGGATTGTCCCATCCTTCACGGAGAGCAGAATGGGAGAAAATAAAACGCACCGGATTATCAAAGGAAAGCAATTTCTCCTTATCTTTCAAAATCAGGTCATATGCAGAAATATCATCACTTTCATCACTGCCGCGTTTCGTAGTACTATCAACCTTACGACCTTTTTTATCAATACTAAAATATCCTGCATGAGTATTGTGTACATCAATGCTTCGCAGGTACTGTTCATACGGGGTATTGAAAAGGGTAAGATATTCATTTTGAATGTCTTTATATTCTTGCTCGAAAATATCACCATATTCAGAGTTGATTTCATTTCCGTCCTTATCGTATTTACGGTACTTTGCCACTTCGTCTATAAAGAACAGCGACAACACCTTTATGCCACGATTAAAAAGCTCTTTTTCCTTTTCGAAGTGTGAGCGGATGGTCTCTCGAATCTGTACCCGACGAAGGTCTTCTTCTGATACATTACCGACTACCTCCCCAGCGTGAATGACTTCCCCATTGGTAAAAGAAACCATTCCTCTAATCGGATCAATCTCTCCGATACGATAACCACGATACTGTTCCATATTCTTTGACAAAGTAAAAAGGTCATCATTTACTGCAAGTACTCGTGTCTCCCTGTTAATTGATCTGTTATATCCAATTTCAAACTCAATACGTGCCATAGGCGGTTTCTTTGGAGAAATATCGATTTTCTCCAAAAAAAGATATTTGTCCGTACCGCGCAGATTTTTGATGTCAAAACCCTTGACTTCAATACGCTTTACCAGTCGCTTATTATAAGCATCCAGCGCATCAAGGACATATACTAGGTTATGATGTTGCTTATGTGTAGCAGAATAGTTCAAGCAGAAAAGTGGGTTAAATTCTTTCAGGCTCTCCTGTGTTGCTGTTCCTCCCATTTTCTGTGGCTCATCCAAAATAATAATCGGACGATTTGCCTTGATAACATCAATCGGCTTTCTTGTGCCAAATTCATCCAACTCCGTGCGAATACGACGAGCATCTTTCCCTCGGGCATTGAATGCTTGGATATTGATAATCATAACTTGTATATCTGCACTTTGGCTGAAATTATCAATCTCTGTCAGATTTTTAGAATCATACATAAAATACCGTGCTTTCTTGCCATAATATTCCATGAAGTGGTCTTCCATGGTTTGAAAACTCTTGCGCACACCTTCACGGATAGCAATACTCGGCACAACAACGATGAATTTGCTCCAGCCATACTGCTTATTCAGCTCAAATATGGTCTTGATGTACACATAGGTCTTGCCGGTTCCGGTTTCCATCTCTACATCAAGAGAGCAGGCTCCCAAGCCGCCTGTTACAAGAGTTTTAGAGAGATTGATGTTGTTCCGCCCCTGAATCCTGCGGATATTGTCAAAAATCTGACTGAAGTCCAACTGTATTTTTGCATTGGCAAAGCCCATATATAATTCTTCATCGGAAGTATTCCAGTTCGATATGTCGCGCTTAATTTCTACGTCCCGACGATAGGTGAAACGGTCATTATATGGTTGTCCGGCGAACACACCGACTACACTGTCTACAGCCTCTGTCTGATAGGGCTGGATTGTATATTTAAACTTCATTGCTATCACCTTCGCCCCTTTTTATATATTTTAGCCCAACCTCCAGTTGTTCACCCACCATATAACCTTGCTTTTCATAATAACTGTGCAAAGACTTATTATAGAAAATCATAGAAGTACTACATCCATATGAATTCTCAAGAGTGGCTAAAAGCCTTGTGGCGATACCTTCCTTTCGGCGATTCGGTACTACATATAAAAATTCTGGGATTAGAGTGTCGTTGGGCAGAACAAATCCATAAATGAATCCCACGAGTTTACATTCATATTCAGCAACAAGGCATTTTTCAACAGCGTTAGTTCCCTCTATCAATGACTTTGCTGTTGAAAGCATTGCTTCTTTCCATTCGTCGTCGGCCATTGTTGCCAAATCCAAAAAATCTTCTTTTTCATATTCTCTGATCACAACTTCCATCACAGCACCTTCCTCTGCGTCCTCGGACTGTAGGTTTCAAAAATCTGCTCGAAATTCGTCATAACACTGTCGTTCGCCATGCCACTGTCACGGAATACCGCATAAAACGGATGCTGTTTTGCAATCTCGGTAACAGTCTCGTCTGTGACTTCGGAATCGAAACAGGCAATCAGATAATCACCATCAACAGAGTATACACGCTTTCCAGCGATTTCAATCTCTTCAATGTCAGAAGAAAGCATAATGCCAAGGTCAATCATCACCTGGAAGAGTAAATCCTCCGGTGTTCTGTCCTCCTTGATATTGTCAGCAAAAAGTTCCATTTGCTCCTGCTTATACTCCGCAGGTGTATAGTAGACATCCTTCATGTTGGAACTGTCCACACGGAACACACGAAAACC